>Ga0307515_10000862_pt1 | contig 69715 bp, 70 predicted proteins | sample 17_EM_MG_FD_194513 | JGI IMG/M metagenome (GOLD analysis project Ga0307515, IMG submission 194513) | Populus trichocarpa ectomycorrhiza microbial communities from riparian zone in the Pacific Northwest, United States - 17_EM | ecosystem: Host-associated > Plants > Roots > Unclassified | place... | reverse complement strand
GTCGGACGATGTGGCGTGGTTGTTACGATAAGGAATAACGGAGTGGTGTGTAAGATCATGGGATAAGATTCGGATGGTATATCGGAGCATGAAGAATGGTTCGAGAGGTGGCAGACGAATTATATACAGAGAGTGTCGATGGTGTTGGAGGATTTCCTTTTCTTCTCTTATTACTCGTTCTCTTGTATAGCAAGCAGTAGTACGACTTTGAAAGATATTCTGATTCTTGTTCTCTCGATACGCACTTCGAGTTCAGTTCCGCAACATCCATATCACCTGCGCCCGACCCCGCCCATTACACCATGTGCACTCAAATGCGCAATTGAACATGGGACGCTGAGCGGGGCTTCCTCCTTGTAGAGACTGGGTTACAACTCCAAGCAGGTACCGGCTCATTTCCTTCATCTCCTTCCCATTCCATTGGGACACTTCCTAATATGGATCAGTTTCTGGTGTGAGGTCGTGGTAAGCAGGCATGGATAACCATATTGCATTGTACTTGTCGAGCCGTTCGTGCGTCCTAATAAAGTGAAAAATCCACTTATGGAGGGGGTCAAGCATGCCGATCTGGATTGTATGGAGGAGGTCGGGCTGCGGGAGGTCGCTCACGATACATGGGATATGTCAAAACACTATGAATCCTCGGTGAACATGGCGCGATGAGGGTTCGGCATCAGCTGCCTTGGTGTTGGCATCGCTGAGCGTTGGATATAGGTTGTGATCCCGCCGGGGGTGTTGCTTGACATCAGGGTCATAATCTTCAAGTTCATTCTTTGGACACTCGCACCAACAACAGACATGCCGCTCGAGATGATGTAGGTCGCTATATGCAGGGCAATTTGCAAGCCATGCTGCTACAACCGGTTTGCAACGCCTGAAGTTGCCATCTGCACAGAGAATGTTGTAATACCCACTCCCGGTGCCGGGATTATGTTTACAGGTCAGAGACTGGAGTACCCGCCAGAGTACCTCATCCAGCACCTCTTGGTATGTTTGCCGTTGCATATCCAGCCGCTTCTGAGGGATAATGTGGTTCTTCATCGGAATCGGCCTCAGAGGGACCATTATGATGCTGTGCATTGAGGGCATCTGGCAGATCTTCGAAGATAGATTGCCAATCGTCATATATACAGGCCACTGCCTCTTGTCGCCAGCAAAGTTCGAGAGTGTGTTCTGTCGGACATGACGATCTAGGGAACCAGTGTATCCCCCACTCTGAGCGTTGACTGACCATCAGTGAGCATGTCATCACACTCGGATATCTCTCCTTACCTGTGTCTCCCACCACCTGTCCGTGGTATGAATTTTGGTATAGAGGAGTTACGGTGGCGTATCGCAGTTAAAGCAATGCTGAGGGGCGTAAATTAGATGCTCTGCTTAGGCTGGCTGCCACATCAACCATCTCATGCTTTTGATGATGTTTCAACTGCAGTATTTGATAGGGCGTTGGTGGTTGTCATTCCATCTCATATCCTCAAGAGTGTGCAGTTCCCACACCCCAAGAGGCTGATCATCTGGCATGCTAGCCACAAGCATCTGGACGCGATCCCCGTTTTTGAAGCTTGGGAAACGCAGAGGGGTGTTTTCCTCCTTCAGCACTTTGTCATAGTACGTCTTCATGCCCTTCTTCTTGATCCCACACTGGATATATTTGTACTGTTCACGCGTGGCAAACAGGTGGTAGGGATTGTTTTGTATGTTCGTCTGAAGGCAACCGTGAGCGTCGTGTTCCCATGGCGCAGCAATGTAATCGCTCAGCGGAGCACCGGCACCAGGGTATGTTTTCTTCTGCGGCGGAGTTGGCGGCGGTGATTGAGACTCCGGGTCTGTGACGTTGTTACCGTGTTCGAGATAGGGAAACGCGTCCAAGTCTTCGAGTCGATCTTTGTTGAGGTTGAATTCACGATGCTGAACGGGTGCAACGCATCGGGGCGCGTTGCGAATAGTCAGATTCTTCTGGAGTGCAACTTGAGGGTATTCAGGATGGTGCAATTTGATATGTTTAAGTCACCAGCCGCCTGAGGTGAACTTCTTTCGGCATGGAAATTTTAGGCAACGGAAAGGGGTCTTCACTGTCATTGTCCACAACACGCGAGGAGTAGAGTATTGACTGTAGACAGGGACGAAGGTTGGTGCTAGGCCTGAGCAGTCTGGTGCGGGGTATAAGCTCAGCTAACTTGAGAGATTCATTGAGCCTCAACACCATCACAAGGAGGTTCCTTACCCGCAAGGAGTTGCAGAAACACTGCATATGCAATATCCCATAATACTATGAATAAAATAAGAAATAAACCCTGAGCGATCCAACAACCTCGCGACCCATGTAATAATCAATGCCTGAGATAAATAGATCAGAACAAAGGAAACAAACAAGCCCACAACCCCTAACCCAGATGAGCCGGAATACAAAAAAACCTTAAGCAAACAAAACATCTTCTCACGTGCCTTAATCAGTGCCTAAGTTGAATCGATTACAGTACAGAAAACTCACAAGACTAGAACCCGACCCTGCCCCGAACCCGCAACTCTTCTGTGCCATGAGGAATCATTTGCTCCTCGCCTACCGACACATCCGGGCGCGCATCAGGGAGAGGGACATAGGGGAAGAGGACATCCTGGAGTGGGACAGTGGGGAGAGGGACATCGGGGAGACTGTCACCACCTGCCGATTCACGGAGTTGCTGCTGACCCACATCGAGATCTGAGGTGTTTCCGGCTAGCTCAACTTCTCGCAGAGTTGGCGCTACTGGGCGAGGTTTTTGCGGCGTCACAAGCCCCACAAACTCCAGCGCACTGTGGGGATGAGTCACTGGAGTTTGCGGTGGTGGGCAAGGCACAGGGGTTTGTGACCGTGGGGCAGGCGCCAGAGGTTGTGTCCGTGGGGTATGCTCGCGCATCTCCTGCCCTTGCTCAGGTAGCATGGTTGGCTGATCGTCTACCATGGTAACTACATCGTCAGCCAATGTATTTACCATCTCTCCCTGGCCAATCGTCCGAGGTTCTTTGCCATCAGCCTTATCCTCATCCTCATCCTCATCCTCTTTCTTCTCATCCTCCTCTTCATCTTCCTCCTCATCATCGTCACCATCCCTTTCCATATCCACATTGGCGTCAAAATCAAAGCCGTCCGGTGCGTCCACGTCATCCTCCATGCGCATATCCACATCAGAATAATGTTCTGAGTCATATTCACCGTCCGACTCCTTGGTAGAGACTGTATCATCATCTGAAGAAATTGACACGGCGGGCGATGCTTCCGGCTGTAAATACACCCTCTCTAGTTAGCCCTCCGTGTCCCATTGCCATTGCTCCATGTAGCCTTTCCACGCCTCTGTGAGCGTTCTCCCCTGTGGGTTGGTTTATCATTACCGTTCTGTTTTCTGTTCACGTTCCCGTTTCCATTCCCGTTCCCCTTCCCCCTCTACGTTGCCTACCCTATCCCTTTCCCGTCCTCAGTCGCCTTCCGTTTCCCCTTCCCACATTTCGCTCCCTTTCGTTTCCTGGATCCTTTCTCACTGCCCTGCGTGTTCTCCCCACCCTCGCCGTCATTATTGTCATTGCCATCGCCAGGATGGCTCCTGCCACCGCTCTGCGGAGCGGGATCCGCCCAGTTCTCATCAGTATCATGCTTGTCGATTATCTCATCCCAATCCACTGGTCTAACGGCCAGGAAGTTGCCTGGTTTGTACAGCCGGCAGGTTGGCTGCTCAATCTTCGCCCTGAGATCATCGCTACCATACTAAGAGAAACACTAGTCGGTGAAGTTAACCTTCCCCGAGCTGGTCATCTGTGGATCGGAGCAATCGACTTGATCCCCAAAGGCATGTGGGTTGTCCCACCTCCAATTGTTCATTTGGTCACGGGTTGTGTCAAACATTTGCCCCATATATGAGTCGATGGCTGCCCACCACTCCCGAAAAGGCGAACTCCTGCTCCTGCCGTGCGGCCACATCAGCTGAAATTGTGAAAAGTGGCGAGTGGTGACTGGATCAAGAATGATTATATCATAAAAGAGGTCCCAGACCCTCTCATCCTTGATGCCTGGAACATTGTAAATCCGTATAAGTCCACTGAGGTGTTCCGAGATGAATCCCTGTATACAGTCCCGATCCAACCACAGCCGTCCATTTATAACCGATGTTGGCATCATTGCCCTAGCCTTCCCATTTCCTTTGCAGCTGCTCTTTACTGCCATCGCTGTGAGTTGAAAATGAATCTACATCCGAAGCGTTAGCATTATGATACAGTTGCATATAGCGGAAGAAAGACCTGAAGGAAAGTACAAAGTTGTGTAGGTTATCGGGTGTGGTTTGGAATGAGAGGCGTTGTTTTGGGCAAGTCACGTGATTTTGAGATAGTTCAGGATGCTGACGGTGTTCATAATACGGGAGCAAAAAAGACAGGGGGTGTAGGCGGGAAGAAGGGATATATATACTCCAGTTCCAGCGATTTCTTGGTTCAAGTTGTAAGATATGATGCATTTGATTCATATCCTGCGTTTCGTTGGTTAACGAACACAAAACAGCCCAGCCTTCTTCCTGCACAACCACCAGGCACCTCATGAACGACAAGCCTCAAGACAAGATTTAGTACTTGCGGTGAGGACAGTTTAAGATGCTGAACGTTTCATTTGTGTCGCAAACCACTGTTAACGCTCAGACCTCATGCATCTCGGAGCAAACAGAGTAGTTCTCAGGTTGACCTAACTGTGCAACCATCGAACAAGGCTACCAACACACCTAGCGGTGGAAGAAGCACACACAACTGATGTCATAGGATAGAGAATACGTGATTGTTCAATTTATGATGCTTTTAGCTCTGCCAAAGGAGGATATCCACCACGAAGCTGAAGACATACACAATCAATGGTTCGCAGTATTGTGGCAAGAACACGTGCCATACTATGATAATTGCGCCAAGAAGGTATAAACACCCTTCAAGCGGTGCAAATAGACCTTCAGACGTTGATGTAACAGTGAATATCAATGCTGAGTTAAATCTGAGTTTAATCAGATGGCAGTTAACCCCATAATTGAATTCTTGTCAAGGGATCTGGTCCCTGGGAATCGTCACGAGCGATACTGATTCAGAGTCTAGCACGGTATACACTGCGGATCACTTGTTTTTCGAATCTCTCCCTGGTCGCTCCAATAGGAGTCTACCTCGCCAGCCATGGCATACGCATGCAGAGGCCATTATTCCTACATTCTTAACGTCGAACATTTATATCAGACTATGCCTTCCACAAGCTCTCACCCTGACACGACTCCAGTCGTACAAATTGTTCAGAAACAACAACAGTGTAGACGTTTGGGGAATCCTCAGCTTCCCCCTGCTAGGAGACACATTCCCGCACCGGCTGGCGAGAGGGATACCTCTCAAGGAGGGAGTTCCATAGCCTTGACAATTCATGGTCAGAACTCCACCCCCTCATCTTCGCTGAACAATTCTGGCATGGCAGATATCACTCAATGCGGGACTTTCACCCCATCCGCGACTCGGCGACGGTCAATAAATAGTCCAACCGCTACGCCGGGTACAAGCAGTCGTGGTACACCAGAACCGGGAGGAACCTCACAGGCTGACTCGACACGTCTTGTTGTATCCTGCCTCACATCCGGCATTGCTAGCACTCCCACCCCTGTCAGCGGTCATGACACCCTGCCTACCCCCATCCCTGATCGGGAAGCCTGTGCGATCATTACAAATCCGCCGCGAATGCGAGCTACAGGAAGTAATCAGAGACAGAGGCAGTGGGAATAGCAGCCGGAGGCGGTGTCTACACCTCGATCAATGGTCTGCTGCAGTCGCAGCATCCATCGATTCGGTCACTCAGACATCATGCGTCTTGTATTCACAATGGGCAGACTCATGGAGCTCTGAATGTGGAACAGACGGCCGTTTATGAGCGCAAGCGACTTGCAGATGGTAAGTCACGCAATGTGATGCGTTGCGAAAGCATTCGCTGAAGCCCCACACCAGCAGATAATAGAGCAGTACTGGAACACTGCTATGCAGCAAATCAACATTTGGTCCATAGCATTTGAGGCACGCACAGAGGAGATCTTGAAAGAGGTATGCTGAAGCAACAGCCCAAGTTGGATATTACACACTCAGACTAGTACCTGGTTCGAGCACAAGTCGACAAAGTTACATCCCATTTTATTCAATCAGCAAGGGACACTATAGCAGAGCGATATGGGCTCCACCGCATTGAATCCGACGCAGAGCAATTCGAATTCATTGATTCCTCTCTGGCAGACAATAAGTATCTTTTTCCTGTGGCAGACCGCGCGGAAGGTGGTGTACGCAGTCCAAACACAACGCAGAGAGTGTCGAAAGCTGCTAACGAACTACCAGCGTCCACCGTACTTCCTGGCGGAAGCAATCACGGGTTGTATCTACATCGAATTTTATCATCGGGCGAATAACCGTGGTAAGTATGCTGATGGATTGTGTAATTCGATCATTGATGACAAGGACGGTCAAATACCCTCGCCACTGATCGTGTTCACCTGCACGGCGTTGTGCTATGCTCTCCTGGAGTGGCAAAAGAACAAAGGTGTTCCTCCGAAAGCTTCCAAGTTAAAGCTGAAAGCGAACAGACCTCATCACTCAAACTACTTCAACTACAAGAAAGACCGTGGTAAGGACGCATCCTGCTGCGCTGCAACAGGTCGCAAGTTCTTAACCTCGCCTGGCGTTGCAGACATGTATACTTTCTTGATGAATACCTGGAACACACTACCGGAGAGCTACCAAGAAAGGGTGTATATTTACACTCTTGCTACAGTCAAGTGTCAGATCCAACAGGTGGTGAACCCAACGCCTGTGGAGGTCATCAGCAGGGAAGCAGCGCCTGTTGACAATGCTATTCTTCGTGACTATTTGACCTCCAGAGTGGCGCTTGAGGAGCCTGAGATCGGAAGCACTGACCAACATATCCCGATAGACAACGATTGTACGGATGACAAACTGCATTTCGGGACGCCAGGGGGCAGCGACGATTACGTCGATGACGGTGATGAAATTGACGAGAGCGATGCCATCCCCACTGCCAGCCAGCGACGACGGGCTGCAACTGAACGCGAGAGGTTTGACCTGGGAACCAGTGATGTTGACAGGTATCAGGGTGATGAAGGTGACAATGCAGATGATGATGAGGAGGAAGAAGCATCGCAAGCCGATGATGAATCAACACAGAATTTGGAGGACTGAGGGCATAGTACTAGAGTGCGTGAAGATCGGACAGTATATTTGAGACCTGAAAAATAAGATCATGGCGAAGCAAATGCAATGCCAAGCGATGTATCCAAAGCGAAGACTGTATTGTAATACGTGACAATATCTGAAAGTTAAACATATATGGGAGGGTGCGGCATCGGATAAATAGCAATAGAGGAGAGGTACAATGTGGCACTCGGCCAGAGAAAGGCATAAACAGCGCTAGGTGTTGGGTATATGGCTACAGCGTAACTGGAGCACCTGCGAAGAGTGTAACACACGTGTCGTTCTGACGGTGCGTATACGTCACCACATTCCGGACATCCGCGGGGTAATATATAACGCGACGCATCGCAAGAATAAGAGACATGGTATGATATCCGCCGCAGGGTAGGTATGCAACGCGACCCGTCGCTGAGGCGACAGGTTGCATTTGATTCTCTGTCAGAGGGTATGAGGTTCCATCAGAGCCGTCAGGGCTGGCAGGAACACCCGGGTGTTCCTGATGGAAACTAGGTTTGTTGCTGATGAGGCTTCAGCAGAATCTTTCTCGTTATGGTATACATCCGTGTCCGCTTCTTATTAGACTTCATGGCGGACTTCTCAGCATGTGTGTCAGTAGACTGCCTCCCTGTAGGTGATTGGCTTGTTGGTAGAACTTGAAGGTGTTCTTTTGACTGGTTGGCAGGACTTGTAGGTGGCCTTCTGACTTGTTTGTAGGGCTTTACTGGTCTGACACGGCAATCTCCTTCTTTGAAAGTTCAGTGGTCTGGTGTCAACTTCTCTGTCATATCAATTGTCATTTCTCAGTTTGCTTCATGTCTCGGTAGAACTGTCTTCTTAAGTCAGAATTGTACTGGGGATTGCTGTGTGATTCGATTTGTCCTTCAGTTTTGCTTTCATATCGTCTGTAGGCTCTGGTGCTTTGGGTTCGGTTGTCTTTCTGCATCACCCGCTGTCCAGAGACCACTCTGACACATTCTGCCTGTTAACTATCTATTGTATGAGATGTCCCACTGTGCTCAATCTTGATCTCATTGCAACGATGTCTTGTCGTGACTTGTGCGGCCTATTGACTTACTGAATTATGAGACGTCACAATGTGCTCAATCTTGACCTCATTGCAGCGGTACCATGTTGTGAGTTTTGGGCAATGATATATGCTTTTGTGCCTGGCATCTTCAAAGCCATCATGTCTGAAGTAACTCACAGGTGGCCATTTGAAGGTGATGGATTGTGCCATTTGGATCAGGCATGGGTGGTATGTCATTGATCCATATCAAACATATAATCTTCACAGTTAGTTGTCACACTCAGCCTAATAGGAGCGCGCTTCTGCTCTTGGAAAGCCACTTTGTATATTGTATATGCAGATTTTGGCATCTGTTGATTTGGCATTTGGTAGGGTCTTCTGGAGCTGCTTCTCCCTCAAAGTAAATCAGAATGATGGCTTTGGTATATTCTTAGTAAATGACTGTTTCATGATTGTTCAGTATGCCATTCAGTAAACATCATCATCTGTTTTTTTGGCCGGTTGGGCTCCTACTGATCCTCTCATTTGGACTCCAAGTGAAGTGCATTAGTAGTAATATCTGTCACTGTGAGATCTCAGAGATTACCTCTTGGCGGTTATCTGGACTGTTGCATGTGATCCTAGGTAGTAGACCTTTTGGTATGCTTGGTGGTAAGTTTCATTCTCGTACAGGACCATCTGAATAGCCATATTGCAGTCGTTCAGTCTGGTGAAATCGAACTTCTTCCACAGCCTTATATGCACTCAGCCAGCATGTATCAGGCTCATTTGACTTGTCATTGCTCTGGTGCATTTGCAGGACTTCCGGACATCTGTCATATGCGAGAAGAACTCACTCTCTTACATCGCGGGGTGCGCTTGCTGTCTCCTCTAGGCGTAGGTGTCAATTCATATTTAGGTGAGTTTGCCATCAATTGACCTGACTCAGTTGACTTATCATCATTCTCTGAGTCCACCAGTCAATTTATGTCCAGGTGCATTTGCTGTTGCTAGCTTTCTCAATCAGTCAATGTATCTTATGGTGCTTTGTCCCTGCACTTCTTGGACAGTAGTGGTTTAAATGAGGGGTTGTTTGAAATTCTGGAACTGTCATTCCGTTCTGATTTGAAAGTGGTTTCTCTGCTGGTGAATTATCTCATATGGCTTTGTAAGGAACATCGATTGGAAGGACGTGATTCAGTGTAAATTCTGGAGTCAATATGCAGTTTTCATTTGCCATCGTAGTTGTGTAGATCGGGATGAGCAAGCCGGAGTTGGGATTACAATCAGCTGAGCATTCTACCTAATACAACCAGATAAGATATTTGGTGTTGCAATCTCTGCCATAATGCTGTCTGATTTGGCCTTATCCAATAGTAGTTGAGTTGGTACGTAGTGGAGTCATGCCATCAGTGCATTGTGTATCACCGGCTCGGCACACAATTACTAGTCTGATCGATTGCGATCGAAATTATGATTATTTGAGTCCATAGATTTCGCCAGTACCTGGTGTATAGCACCATCATCAACAACTCAGATTGTTGCTTGTTTTCTACCATTAATGCGTCTGCAGTATGGGCTGATGGGCGCATCAATGTACTGTTCTCACTGTTTTCACGATAGCTCCTTTCTACAATTATATAGCCTTGTGCAGGAATATCATCCCTCTTGTGTATGTTTGCTCTTCGCTCTCAATTGCCATTTGTCTGATGGGGTTATCTTCAAACTGCAGACTCACACATATTTGTACTGCTCTGCATCTGTGCCATCTGTGTTAGCCAAATGAATCAATCAAAGAATGGAAGTGGTGGAGGGGAAAATTTGGGAGGCCTGGTGATTAACAGTTCCCCCACACATGAGCTAAGATTTGCCAACCAGGTACTCTTTCCAAGTCTTGGCAACCCAGTAGTGGTAATTCATGGGTCATCTTAGAGGAGCTCATCTGCAGCAACTACCGCAACTGCTCCCAGTTCATCACATCCAGTGCTTGGGTCTGTATCACCTGGTGACACCGAGATGATGACTTCTAAACTCACTCCCAGCAGCCCTGTGCATTCTCCCATCTTTTGGGCTAACGCTACAATGACCTCGTTCCTAGCAAGAACATTGTTGAATGTGGTTGCTCTGAATGTCCATTTAACTGCACCATTCTGCAGCAGCTGGTAATTGGTGTTATGGTTATCATTATCGGCTTCTGAGTCCTTTGATGCCACTGTCACAATTATCAGTGTCATTTCCTCCACTCCACTCGCATTTAGAAATCCCAGGGAGTTAATCACTGGTAAGACCCCGCTATTTGATGATTTTGTTTCTCAAACTACCAGAAGCCAAATACTATATTGTACATCTGCATCAGGATGACCAGCTCATGTGATGAGTCTACCAGGGCGAGATTGTACAAGTACTGTATTGTAATCTGTGTCATCCAGCTGTTCTTTGCATGTTGCGTTACTTCTCCCTTCAGGCCGAGGGTGGAGATGTGTTCCACCTCATAAGATATCCGAAGTGGTTTGGGAACTCTTGGTGCATTACCGATGCTGGTGGCACTACAGTCCATAAGAGCCAATATGCATCACATCTTGCCATTGCAGCCATACATTTTTAATTTATGATCTATGTGTGCCGAGTCTGGTGTTTCTGTACCACATAGCTATTAACATAACTGTCTTGCAATTGGGTTCCGACAGACGATGCTTGATTGATGTGACATGCAATGGGGTTGTACTTTATCCAGCATCGCGATTACTGGCTGTGCCCCCAATTTGCCTATGCCCAGTTTCATTTCATCACACCTCCTCAGCTGCACTAGATGATAGGAGATGTATACTTGTTTCTTACTTGGTGAATGTTGAACGATTGTTGGTTCCTGATGTGTCCAGTGCCACCCTTGTTGTTAATGTAATCGCAGTCAAAAATCATTTATATGGTAGGTGGACTTCAGTTGTCCATAATATTCATCCTCTGAGAGGACATCATAGTCATTGTAGGTACTGTAGGCAGTCTGCGGAATTGTATATGTCTTTGACCATACAGGCACTATACCCTATGCAATATATCACTGCTATATGTTCACTTCAATTGAGGGATAGGTATTTATTGTCTGTGGGCTTCAATTGTAAGGAGTATCTCTACTAAGTGCACTTCCCTCATGCAGATGTTCATTGCTGTAAGAGTAGGTCATTTATTGACAGATCCTCCTTTTTACATATTCTTCTCTCAAGTAGGGAATTCCTGGGTTGGCTGCAGAATCATGATGACGTGGGCTTCTTCAAGGTTGCTAGTGGTGTAGGTGTATGTGCCATCTGCAATAGATGCACTACACACAATTGGGAGAGGTGTAGTGGTGGCATTACTGACTTGTAAATCGGTTCCAACTTCATCTTTAATTCTTAATATAACCACATTCAGGGGCACAGTCACTCCGTCCATTGTAGATGGTTGTGCTGCTGATTATAATCCATTCACTTGTAGCAATGCAGTTTGAACTCAATTAGATTGATGGTATTCCATTCTGCTCATTTCCAGTGTCTAATAGTCTTGGCCTGTACATGTAGTAATTGTCTTCATTGCTGGAGATACACATTGTGCACCAATTGGTCTCTGTACTCTGCTCAAGTGTAATTAGAAGGTACCATCAAATGATGAAATAATCCGTGTTCCACGCTTTGCAGTAACAATACTGCGATATCTCGTTTGGAGGGCTGAATTCCCCATTGCTGACTTGATGATGTGGTGTGACAGAAAAGGAAGTAAACTGGCGAAATCGTACATACAAATCATATCCAGTTGCTGAAAAAGCACTAACTGTACCTAGACATGTGCCCATGTATGGCGTCGTCTGAAGTTATATCTGTCGATATTCTGTCAAGCTGGGGTATTTATATATTACAGTAGTATCCAGGTGCAATGATTGCCAAAGAACAAAGACTCATGGCCAGCCCACTATATAGAGTGGCCATTACCCGGCCCTGGGTCTTGTTCTGCTGTTACACCATCATTCAATTTCTCTCTACAGATAATCTAAGTAATCAAATTGTGGCAGATTGACAGCTGGATTTTATCTCATATTCACACTTGAGTATGTTGGCAGAGGGAGATTTTGCTTTGAAATCTCTAATTTACTCCAAGGTATTTGTGGTATCAGTAGAGGTAAAGTAAGTTACACAAAGTATCCTGCCTTCAAAATTGATTCCAGAATTGTTGTACTCAACAGAGCAGCAGTTCAAGATTCAAGGATTAACTTAAATGCTCACTTTATGGCAATAAGCTGGAATATTTGTGAGAATGTTAACCATCAGTTGCCAAATAACAAGCTTGGTATTCTTCATGAAAGTGCAGACATCTACCATTGCTATGAAGGTCAGGATATCTATGGCTATATTCTAAGAATGAAAAGACTACATTTGATAATTATAAGTGTGGTGAGAGCTACAACAGAAAGCTGAACTTGGAGGATAGAAAATATAACCGGAGATATCCAACATGGTAGCCATTTCCATTTAATCAATATGCAACATATAGAGGAGTCATGTGTATCAGATTGTCCTTGTTGTGTGCCATTGGATTAAGCCGGCAATGGATTCCAACATTCTTGTAGTTGGGAATCATATAATCATGTAATAGCTGAATGAGTTGTTAGGAATATACTCCATCCACCTATTACTGTCACAACAGAATGGACCGAAGCCAAAAGATTTGGGAATCTCTTGTGGATCTGTATAATCCCTGAAGTGGAATATCTGATTGCCCTGCAGTAACATATAGTGGCCATAAACACAATATACTGAATAGTCCAGTACATTAATGGCATTAGGTGTGCATCAATAGAGTTTTGCCATCTTGGGCATCACATGTTGAAGACCTCAATAATAATGCACTGATCGATTCACATCATCAGCAGCAAGAGGAACAAACTGGTGACCTGAACAAGGGCAATCAGCATGAGATCTCCACAGGGTAAAACCAAATAAGTTAACAGAGACAATTACTGGGCCACATGATGGGAAATTGGTAGAGAATGGATTACAAAATGAAGTGAAAGGTACAATTGCACAAGACGAATGTGAGACAGAAGAGGACAACGGTGCCATTAATAATACAGATTCAAACCAAGCTGGTGGAAGAATGGATGAAAAGGAAGACATGTGTTATATATATCAGAAGTGTTATTATGAGTGGAAGGGAGAATATACAGAGGATAAGGATGATGTAAAGATAACTAAGCTATAACATTCAGTTAAGCAGGAGGGTATTCATTAAAAGTTGGCATTTCTATGCAGAAAGGGCAGAGAACTATATGTGTACAGGCACATATGCCTATATTCGGCTGCAGGTTAATGTCAATAGTTGTTGAGTTACATATAACAACAAGTAAGCAGCTATATTGAAGTAAGTGGCAAGATATTTGATACATATCTAAGTACCACTATGTTGAGGATAACTATGGGATATATACTTAACTGGCCTTGGTCATGTGCCACATTGCACCAATTGGCCTGGACCTCATGATTACATTATATCCCGCTTCAGTACACCTCTTCTGTACTGAATTGCTCTGTTTATAATGAGTACACATTTACCAACATATAACATGATACAGCCTGTATTTCCCATCTCCAATTGGCAATGTATTATACCATTTCTGTGGATAAGGTGCATGGGACAATTGATATCCCATTCCAATTTATTGGAACGTGGTAAAACCCATGCCCATGCTATTCATCCCAAGCTGAAATCAAACCAAGAGAAAAGAGAATTAAAAACATAAGTAAAGATGGAATGTCCAGACTGCTTCCATATCCTCTGTGTCTCCACTACTGAGCTCTACACCTCTATTTCTATACCCTATCAGCAAGCTCTCAGTTATTTCTGTCAACTGGTTCTTGGGTATTTGCCAGGTACTCTGCCAGTTCTCAGCATGTGTGTCAATGATTGTAAGTTGCGCATGGCATGATGCAATGCAGTTTCTGATTATGCAGCCTTGAGTCATGCATGAGGTCAACTTCCCATTCCACAATTTCTTTGACCATTACCGGGTGTGGTTTTGTAAATAGTTCACCCAAGGCCAGTTTTTATATAATGATCCAGATATAACACTTGGAAAATATTGCTGTTCTGCATTGTACATGGCATATCTAGTTTGTAAGCTTGCATATTGATAGTTGGACATACTAAGTATAGTCAAGTGGGCTTGAGATCGAACAACTTCGAAACCTAGGATGTTCAACCGTTTCTGGTCAAACGGCATACTGTGCGTCAAATGCCGTGAGTGATCTATCTTATATTGATGGGGATGCTTGAACCTCTGGTATACTTTCCCAGACCATTTAGTCAGTTGCGTCCATACCTGCATAACAACAGTGTGCCTGCAGTTGTAACATGATACTGCGATCCTTGGGCGACTTATATTGCATGATTTACTGGAAGTTGTACAGTATCCCGAACAGACTCATCTGGGTGGAGTAATGAATGGCGTCATTGTGTCCAAATTCAGCTAGTGGTAACAGTCAAACACAGTAATCTTACACATAGTTGCAATATACTCAAAAGTACAGTTACATGGTTTGGTTCTGTGGCTTTGTCTGACCATCTGTCTGTAGTAGAAAAGAAGTTGATCATGAGTAATTGATACTGCAGTGGGAGCAAACTCTGTCACAAAATCAACTGTAGAACTCATTGCAGCAATCTCAGGTAATGTAATCTGGTCAATGGCAGTTAGTATCACCTGCTTTCAAAACATTCGTGCTAGCTCTGGGGAGTCAATTTCCTTACTGCAGAGATGGTAGGTTACAGTTTTAGCCAAATAGTTGATGATTACAAAGATCACAGTGTATCCCATTGCTGTTGATTCTGGCAAATTGGCAATATCTATGGTAAGTTACTTCTCAGTATAAAAAGGTGGTGACAGTGCCATATTGCATGCATTGTGTGGGTAATGTGGTGTGTTGCTTCAGTTGCATAACTCACAGCCACCCGTGTAAATCAGTATAACTGACTGCATTGCGGGCCTAAAGATAGCGTGAAATACATACCTGGTAGGCATCGAGGCTCCGCAGTGACTGCATAGTAGATTGCAGTGGAAATGTCTTGTCACTCTACTACAGAGTGCTAAAAGCAAATATGTCCTCCTCCCATGTGTAAGAGCTCTGTTGATTGATCTCCACTGACCTGAATCGGTGATTGAAACATTGACCAATATTGGTCATGTTTCTGTGGCTACAAGGTCAGTTTTCAGGGCTGCCTGATTACCCAGTAGACAGTCACAATATGATTCAGTGATGACAGTTATTTCTAAGGTGGTCAGATGACCTGCCATCAGTCTGTGATAGCCAATGTCACAGTCAGGTACATATGATGGTTAATTGGCTGGATTCTGCTTCTTGTCCTGGAGTTTGATCACAATGTAGTATGAAGAGAGAATCTCTGCTCCTCTAGCCTGTCACCAGGACAGTACATATGACATTTGGAAGTACAAGAGGTTCTTGTGGTCCTGTCGTATGACAATCTAATGATTCGGTTTCTCGAAATAGTGCTGCCATTTTATCATAGTCACAACAGATGGTAACAACAACCAATTGTACATATCATAGTGCCGTTCTGCAGGGGAGCAATTTCAGCAGGAGAGATTAAGCAGCCTGAGAATTCTGAGAGTGTCGTTGAGCACGAAAATGCTGGTGATGATGCAGTAGCTTGTGTTAGGCTTATGAATTACAAGGTTTGCCAGTGTGAGAGACTTGAGAATGCGTGTATCAGTGAAGGCCTGTTTAACCCACCAAAATATCAGTTTGCCATCCCAAGTTGGTTCCCATTTAATTTATTGAGAACTTCCAGCATTCTCTACATACAGTGGCAGGACTGATATCAGGGCTGTTACTTTTGCATATATTAGGGTGAATCTCCTGTAGAAGTTTGTGAATGCACCAAGAACATATAAGTCCCTATCTTAGTCCAACACCAGGCAGACAATAATTGTTGAAATGCAGTCAGACTCTGTGCCGATGCCATTGGGGCTAATGGCAAATCTGAGTAAGCTATTCTCTAAGACTCTGATATGGCACCTTTCAGTCATACTGTAGAGATCATATTCATGTAGGATCCACAGCACATTTCATGCCTGCTATATGTTCTCCTGTTGATTCTTGAAGTGGGTTAATATATCATCATTATTGTATATACTGAAGTCGTCAATGAATAGTAATAAGTAGTGTTAGCAACGGTTCCAGACCGTCACTTCAGGTCCAGGTCCGGGTCCAAACCGAACTGTTGCCAAATTGGTAGTGTGGATTGTCATTGAACATGAACCGTCCACTCAGGTAAGGTTCTATGGCAAACTCCCAACCCGTCTGAATTGGGTGGGTTGTCAGCGGGTCGCCCAGTCGGTCCATCTGTAGATTCAATTAATGCTCTCGTTTTTGGAGTATGTTAATTGTATCTTATCAAAATCGCGTTTTGAACAACCAAGGATAAGTTTTTGCATGCTTTGCAGCTTGCAATATCGATTAAATTAGAATGCGTGTTTTACGTTTGTTCAATTGTATTTTTGCCTATCAGGGCGGCCAATAATTCTGTTATCAATGCGAAGATCAGCGCGATGCCTTGATTACGAAATATGCAATAACTCAATCTGTTGATACTCCGTTGACGCTCATTTTCGGGATGCGGCAGGGAGCATGTCGCTGCTGTTTTTGCCAGTCAAGGCTGCCAATATTTGATGAATGGATGTCTGCAACAAATCGGAAGATAAATTATGCAAGATGCGGCGCTAAAAATCATTGACGCTCTGTTGACGCTCATTCTCAGGATGTGGCAGAGAGCATGTCGCTGTTGTTTTTGTCAGTAAAGGCAGCCAATATCTGATAAATGGATGTCTGCAACCAATCAGAACATAAATTATCCAAGATGCCAAGCTAGAAATTGTTGACGCTCCGTTGACTTTCATTCTCAGAAAGGGCCGGTGACCGTGTTGCTGTCTCTTTTGCCTATGAATGCTGCCAATAGATTGGTTATGCATAACAGTGACCGAATCACTGTGGAACTATCGTACTTACAAAACAACAAATCATTGACGCTCCGTTGAGGTTCATTCTCAGAATGGCTCAGTGACCGTGTTGCTCTCTTGTTTGCCTATAAAAGCTGGCAATATATCGGTTATGCATAACAGTGACCAAATCACTGTGTAATTACCATACTTACAAAACCACAAATTGTTGATGTTCCGTTGACGCTATTTCTCAGAATGGGACAGTGACTGTGATGGTGTCTCTTTTGCCTATGAAGACTGCCAATACATCGGTTATGCATAACAGCGACCAACTCACTGTGTAACTACAATACTTACGAAACCAGAAATCGTTGACGCTGTGTTGACGCACATTCCCAGAATGGGGTGGTGACCGTGTCACTGTCTCTTTTCCCTATAAAAGCAGCCAATACATCAGTTATGCATAACAGCAACCAAATCACTGTGTAATTACCGTACTGACTAAAACTACAAATCGTTGACGCTTCGTTAACGCTGATTTTAATGTATTGTCTATTCAACATCTGATGCCATCGATAATAGTTTTCATTATGTTTTGAACTTCTTGTCAGTCATTCCCACAGATTGAGACTTGGCCCTATGGCAAAGCCGAGCGCAGTAACATTCTTGCACTGTTCGCTCTCACGCAACTACAATTTATGTATCTTGTCAAAAGGTTCATTGGGCCTGCTATACATCTGTTTATCAACCGGTATTCTCAAGCTACTGCTCACCATTGGCCCATTATATATCTCTAACTAAAACTCTTGGTCAAGATACATAAAGAAGCTGGTGAAACATTGACGCATTCTGTCCTACTTTTTCTTCACTCCAACATTCCTCCCCGTTTCGATTGCATTGACCGTCATCAAGAACTTTTCTGCCTGTCACTTCGACTTCTGTGTAGGCCGAATCAATCTGGGAACATTTGGCGCGGCCCTCACATCCCGCTGCTCTGGGCATTGCACATCCTTCATGATATTGTCTTGCACTATATACGATTCAAAGTCCGCCGCACAATCGTCTTTGCTGTCATTTGGATTATCTAAGTCCCCATCCCAGTTAAGCCAATCTTCAGTGTCCGAAATGCATTCAGGTGTGCTATCCTAATCACTTTCGACTGGATGATGGTTGATTCTTTGGATTCGGCGGCCATTTAATAGTTGACTTCCTCCTCGAGGGAGGTTCTTTGCAGTGAAAGGTGGTGGCAAAGGAGATCTTTCTGACAATTTGAATGCAGCCACACCATCATGTTGAAAGAGTGACCACGATGCTTTGAAGACCTCTTCCGTATCCGAAATGTATCCCACGGAGGTCTTCTGCTCGTTCCGAGCGCAAGATTCCATCTAGGTAGCTGGTAGGTTTTCGCTGCCCTCCCACATCTCCAAAAATTTGTGAACCTTGGCCATTCTGTGCAATTTCCTTTCTTCCACTTATTTCTTCATTGCGGAATCATTTTCTGTGTTTGTTGTATCCAATTCGGGGTCAGCGCCTGCCAAGATCCCGTTATTGGCTCAAGCAAACTGCCTTACAACGACATTTTTGTAAAGGGTCTTGCCTGTGGTTTTTGACTGCCTACAGCCGATTACATCTTGGCCAAGGGATAAACTGGCCTCCACTCCCACACCATGTTGTATGATAGAGAAGATGTTGCACGCCACATTGGAAAGATCAGCGTACTTTGAGTGTTCTTCCTCCTGTTGACGCCACGAGTCGGTTATGTCCAGTGACCAGGATGTGCTGGTACTCTCCCTTGGGTCGGAGTGGGAATCATGTAGATTTGGATTAATTTGCCCCCAGTTCTTTGGTGCTTAAGGCGGCGAATTCAAATGGAGCCTGGCGGCGGTCACTAGACCTGCTGTGCGATCGCTTCATCCGGCTGTCGTCTCAGCCACATTGTTAGGCATTAAGTATTCTTCATCATCACTTCACAAATCATCTGAATCAAAGGATGATTGACAGAATCCTGAAGCTATTGCGGAGGGGATGTAATTGCTGCACAGTAGGCTTTCGTGCTTATTCACTGGCACACATCAATGTTTGGCACTGTTTACATTCTCCACCTCCATCAGAAAGGCATCTTGGTTTTGGGCAGTATAGGATATCTCGTCATCAGGATTAATATCCATTCCCTTGTCCCACTTTCTAAACGATCGCAACTTCCGAAAAGAATCGACAATATGGGCAGAAATCAGCAGCATGCCCGTCGTTGGAGTCATTTCGGCGTAGTATTTGGACAGCCTCTGTCGATTTACCTTCACAGCAAAGAACAAGTCTTCCATCCATGGAGTCTTCTTCCTGGACAAAGCTCGCATCACGCCGTCCATGTGATCGAACATGTCGTTGAACACTGTGATAACGTGATGCAATGTGACTCTATGTCTCTTAGACATCCACAGGGTCCATTATCACAATGGCCTCAATACATACATCACATACTTCACAATGGTCCACTCATCTTGAGTTGTGCAAAGTGGCTGACAATCAGGGCATTTTGGATTTTGGAGCCCCTCGCGTGTGAATTCCTGTAATCGGTAGGCACGCTCGAGCAACTCCAGTGTCGCGTTCCGCCGTGTCTTCACATCCATAATCGGTAGTACCACGATGTGAACTTTTGCTTTTCGACAGTCAATGAAATTGTTTCGACCACCAGGTGTCAGCATAATCCATACAGCAAGCATTCTCTGCAATATGAAGGTCAATTTCAGGACTTGCAAAATATCTTGAAATACACACTTTCTCAATTATCTTGGCTAAACCTGGTTTCATGGCCGACACCTTATTGATTCTAGCGTTGACCTCTTTTCGAAGTCTTTGACTCTTGTCATTGTCTGGGCTCTCATTCTCTCGGAATTGGTGATCACGATCATGGGCTTGCGAAGACTTGGTTCGGCCTTTTACACCAAGTCTGCTCATGAATGCACCTAAAGCAAGCTGTATGATGTGCGCCATGCATGGTATGTGGTTCCAAAGAGCAGGCCACTGGATTGCAGAGGCCTCGAGTGTTGATTGCAGCTCGCGTGTCGTTGAGTAATTTGAGGAAGCATTATCAGTTGTAATACCAAGCAAACGGCCGTCGGTAAGCTCCAAATGATCAAGCACGTCCTTCAAATGTATGGCTAGCCTCGCTCTAGTATGTTGGCGGCAGTCCTGTCATCCTTGATTAGCTTTCGAAACGGGAAATGAACAGGCGATCAACCTCATCAAGAGCAAGTTGAACTTCATGCAATGGCCAGTTTCGATCCACATAGTAAGCAATGACCGACGTTATGGCTGGTGTGTTCGGAGATGTCCATCCGTCCAAAGCTAAACTAAATTTATCACATGACGGCAATTGGTTCTTCATTGCATCCACTGTCAGCGCATATTCCCTACGGCAAATGTTGCTAAGAGTCGTAGCTGACGGCATCACTAGGTCATTGGGTAATGCCATATACAACCATCGTAGCTCTAGATTAGATATAGCGTTCCATCGAATATGAGCCGAAACAAATACTAACATGGGGTGCTTAATCCACGTGTCTTGGTGAAATTCAGAGGTTTCAAAGTCCTTAGCAGCCAGTTTAGAACGTTTTGTCTGTCATTTCGGTCAATATTGATCAACTTGGATGTCAAATATGACCTTCCTCTGCGACCATACTATTGTGATTCCTCGACTTCATTGCCTCTTCAGGACGGCCAAAGTTGTTTCATCAACTGTCAAACTAGTCAATTCTGTATCTTCTGACTCTGTAAATTTGTTTAACTTTGCGATGTGAGCTTTTGACAGCAATTGTGTCCCCATTGAGCCGGTACCATGGTCTGATGGATGGCGAAGAACTTGATGACAAATAATACATATTATGCCAGGGCTGCCAGTCTCCTCAATTCCACAGTGTCAATAGAATCGCCATGAAGGCGCATGTCAAGAATTATTCCAAGCTATAGGCCGCTTCGGGCCTACATTCATTGAAACCCACCAAGCGTCGAAGACAATTTGTCAAGTAAGGTCGCTCAAATCACGAATAAAGACACTTTCATTTTTGAAAGAGATCATAACCTCGAGCCATGAGGTGTTCAAGGATTTTGAATCAGACATGGTCGTAGGAATCAGACATCTGGGTAATCCGACCCGAAAGACTGTCGAAAGTAACGATACAGTAAAGCAGACTGCGGGCTCTTAAATATTGACCCTACAGCTACAAGCAAAACAATCTGATCTGTGAGACATTGCATGCATATTTGGGAAGTTGTATACAAGCACATATTGAAAAGACTGACCGCGTAAAACTCAATTCTGTAACAATGCGATGCAGTTCATTGCCGTGTAGCTTACTGAGCCCCCACAAAATGATTTGATGCTCGGTGGGTGCTGAATTGTCGGAGGTGGATGCGATATCGTCAGTAGCATTTTTGCCCATAAAGGTAGCCGATGAGTGGATTATGAGTTAACACCTTTCCGTAGCCCTTAGATTGTCCAGGATGCAAGACCAAAAATTGTTGATGCTCCGTTGGAGATCATTTTTAGGAGGTGGTAGCGATATCGTCACTAGCATTGTTGCGTATAAAGGCGGCCGATACCTTGATTATGGGTTAATGTCAACGCACAGCACTTGGAGGGTCCATGATACAAGACCAAAAATCGTTGATGCTCTGTTGATGCTCATTTTTGACAGGTGGTAGCGATATCATCACAGCCATTCTTTCCGATACAGGCCGCCAAAACTTCGATTATAGCTTAATATCGTCGCACAGCTGTTTGATTATCCACGATGCAAGCACAAAAATCGTTGATGCTCCGTTGCCGCTCATTTTTAGGAGATAGTAGCAATGTCAATGTTAGCATTTTTGGCCTTAAAGGCGGCCAATACTCTGATTATGTGTTACAGTGACCATGTCTTCTGTTTGATTATCAGACTCACAAGACCAAAAATCGTTGAGGCATCGTTGACGCTCATTTCCAGTATTGGTCAATGAGCGTGTCACTCTCCTTTTTGCGTATAAAAACCGCCAATACAATCTCTTTGGAAGGATGTGACTATGCAGCCGGTTCTATGCCGAAAATGTAAGACTAAAAATTGTTGACGCTCCGTCGATGCTCAACTTAACGACATTGTAACAGTCAGGGAGTGCTTAACAATTGTATGTAAAAATGCATATAGTCGGCATTGGCAGCCAATGAATCGTTTCTATGTATAAACATTTGCACCCAAATTCTTCCAAGCCTCTCAATTACTTATCCACCGCTAGACACATTATCTGAGTGATAGATGGCATTGGCCCAGCACGTTCCAGTGCTTTCGGCCAGCAATTAACCGCATACATATCCCTACACTAGTTTTCTATATATTCAGCCTGACTTCCTCACCTTTCCTGATCCAGCTCATTCTCCGCAATTTCCATGACCTACCATAAGCAATTTTCAACATCTCAACTCTGTGCACCAGGCCTGTGCAGCGAGTTATGCAGTTGGATCCATGATCGTATGCAGCATCACAGTGGTCATTCATTCAGCTTCATATTGCGCTTCGACCACTGCATCTATGACTCGTATGACATCACTGACTTATCTTTTGTTAGTGAGTTTCGTCTGTAATGTAGTTTTAATTGTCTCACTCAATAGTGATGGGCAGGATGATATGACGTTCATTGGTTGTCAGTCAACGAAATTTGATGTCTATAACATTGGCATGGCCTATCCGACCCTTGCACATGCATAGACGAATTATCAAGTCTCACAATTTGGTCACTGAAATCAAGTAAAAGCTGACACATAGGAAGATAGGTACAGGAATTGCACTTCAAATTGATACATCGTCACAAATGCCAATTTGCCTATTGATTCCTCCGGTGATGCAGGAGCCATCACCATGTCCTCGTCGGAATCCGATTTCTATATGGTAATTAGCTCGATACACGATATCCAGGGGTTAAAGCTTACGGGTTCAACAGGCTTGGATTGCTGGATCTGTGACCAATCAGTCATTGCGGCAGGCGGGAGGGATGGAATGGGTTCGTGTGTCTGCAGTTTCCGCGATCCTAGCCTCATATGACCACTCCCTGGTAGAGAAGTTACTTGCGGCATTTCCAATTCTCCGGGGACGCTATCAATTGTGTCCAGAGGCTCACTAAATGTCGTCGGCACGGATGACGCTGCATCGTCTGCTGTTTTGGGTTGAACGACAGCCGGAACATTCAATTCAGTCGTCCCGGACTTCTTATCTCTCTCATGGATATAGTCGGCCGCATCTCCCCCGCCTGGTTGCTTCAATTGGTCAAGCTTCATCTGCTTCTGCCGAAAACGCTCCAAGCGTTGATGTACTGTTTCAGGGATTGTGCCCATCGCCCAGCCGGATTCGTCATCTTCGCTAACCTTGCCCGCCACAGGTTTTTCTTCATCATCATCGTGGTCTTCCCCATGCGCCCCATCGTCGGAACTTGCAAGATTGCACAGACTATCTCCAATGGTGTTCAACATCTCCTCAAATGTTGTTTCAGGCTTGGTGGTTGTCAATCCCACCTTTTCAACATTTCTCATATCATCCTGCTCCTGTTGAATTGCTGTCTCAGCATCTTCAACTCGTGTTTTTGCCACAGCGGTCTCTCTTTCCAGATAATCCTCGATCCATGTTTTCTTCTCTTCGTTGCTTAAGATGTGCGTGTCTTGTCTTCTTCCTGCTGCAAACTTCTTGTTGGATCGCAAGCCACGCAACGCTCTGTGGGCTCAGACCCGTTCTGCTTCCAAGCCGCTTTTGCCCTGATTCGCTTGATGACCTCGTCGTGTGGAGCGCTCTGTCGATTTGCTTTATTTGCCTGCCCGTAGTGGCGAAAGGTTCTTTTTCGGAACATTGAGCATTGTATTTTGTGTTGACTTTGTTGATGGACGAGATGTTGGATGTTGCAAGATATGGACCACATAGAGGCAACCTGCATCACTTATGTCAAGGTTGGTACTCCTAATCGACTTGAACAAAGCAAAATCTGCCTTTTGACCGTCACTACATTGGGAATAGCAATGCTATCCATACATCATGACATGATGTTTATCGTCTGTATCATGTGACATCCCAGGGATTTCTTCAGACAAACATCAGCAGACATCCTTTCCGACAAAGAATGTGCCGTGTTTATCACACAAACACGAGATGTCGACGGTTGTTCACCGTGATGTATCCCTGTAAACCAACACAGAGCATCGGATCGACTTCGTGCAAATCGCAGGACAGTTGGCAACCCGTGCAACTGGCGGCTATGCACAACAGGATTCATCTTGTGTAGAACCAACAAGTTGGCTGTTACGCATGCCATTTTGACTTAAAGCTAACTATATATTCTTCAGGACTTTCTACTTCTTTTCGTTATCTTCTTCCTCAGGACTTCCCACTTCGTTTCATCATCAACATCTCTTCACTTCCACAGCAGCAAATCATGGCTCCACAAACACCGCAGCAAGGTGAGGGTGGAACTGAATCGAGCAGAACGATGGGCGCTTCATCCAATACACCACCCGCTGATACCCAACTACAAGGCAGACACCACTTAGTTCACCGCGACGCTGCAATTGCAGCCACCAAAAACATGACCCTGGACGCGCAGTTACAAATTGTCCATACAACCAGAAGCAGCAAGAATAAGAAGCAGCATGCGATCGGGTGTAAGTGTCATCATATTGAGGTACACCGCCGTCAATTAATATTATAATATACAGCTGTAGTACGTAGAGAGCTACGTGACCAATTTATCGCCACCCATAATGGGAAACCTCCATGGTCTACACAGGCATTTGTCCGCACAGTTCGCGAAATCGAACATCATGATGTAGGCAGTTGTGGGATTTTCGCTCACAAATTCATTGATAAGAATCCCCAAGAGTGGACGAAACAGGCTTTAACCATGTTAAAGGATGCTACGGAAGCCTATATGGTTGAGGTAATGGCCGAATCTAATATGTAGACGCAGCAACTAGTTTCCTTGTAGGTTTTCAACATGTCTGCAACTATGGCAAGGCAAGGACGTCGGGTACAGCTAGAACAGTCTGACATTCGCCTGGCTTTGAATATGGCCAAAATGGGCAAAGGGGGGTTTTCGCACACCACAATAGAGGAAACGCAATTCCTACTCAATAATCCTCAGGCCGAAGTCCGAGAAGAGATGAAGCATGTAGTTGAGTTCCCTGGGCATCAAAACGTGAACCCTGCAATGGAATGACACACGGCTATGCTTCGGGAATATCACATGGATGGCTGCCTTCCTTGCCATAATGGCATCGCACAGAATCCCCAGACAGGCTGGAGATGCAATGGCACGGGTGCACCTCCCTGAGAGTGACTCAGACTGCCGACACCAGACCTGATACCACATCCACCCGATACGCTACTTGATCCACCCAGCAACGATGTGGTAGCTGATCTATCCGAAATCGAAGGTGTGCCACCCGGATATGTGTATATACATACTCCTCTTCCCAGTGCTTAATTTTTGAATCATGATGCATATGCCAAGGCTCGCAAGCGTGATAAAGATTTTGATCCAGATTTCCTAACTGATGAAGTAACAACCACTGGGTAGTACACTATCTGGTGCGTGGTAATGCAGCTGACATCCATTTTGCAGACGACAGCAGCCAATTGAGCAAACCTGACAGTGAAGATGAGCATTGATCGAATGAATCGGGATTTTCGAGTGTATTATTATCTACAATTAGCGGATACTTCAAAGTATATTTTAAAGGATATATTTATATGTATTACTAGAGAACAATGTTTTGATGAAGGAGAAAGAATACGAAGACGGTACAAAGGCTGCCAAAACACCATTCAAGATATATATCGCAAAAATAAATGATTACATATTGTGGATATGCCCATGGCAAAATGTGCGTCAACGGAGCGTCAACGATTTTTGGTTTTGCATCATTGGTAATCCGCTTGGCGATCGGCTGAGACTATTCCTAAATGCAGTATTGGCTGGCTTCATAGGCACAAGAGCGAGCCTCACGCACCCTGCCCAATTCTCAAATTGAACGTCAATGGAGCGTCCACAATTTTTTGTGTTGTAAGTCGGGTAAATCAAACGCGATATGGTCGTTGTTATATATAATCAGAATATTCGCAATGTTTACAGGGAAAAACGACAGCAACACGCTCCGTGCCCCTTCATGAAAATGGGCGTCAATGGAGTGTCAACCATTTTTGGCCTTTGATCATTGGAAATCAAAGTCCAATGAATCCGTCATTGTGTATATACGATGTTCTGACACTTTTTCTGGGCTGAAATGGTCATGAACTCTTCGTTGCATCATTGTAAATGAAATTAGTTGTCACTGTCCGAGAGGCTGTCGCAGGAATGTCGCTTGCTTATCTGCCTAGACAGGCTGCCAATTCCTCCTGAATAGAGGTGTGCAATCATGCGCCACATATATTACCCAGGATGCGAGACGTTTAATCATTGACACTCATTTGACGCCCGTTTTCACGATGGGGCGTGGAGCGTATTGCTTTTGCTTTTGCCTATAAACGAGGCCAATACCTCAGTTATGACTAGCTGCAACCAATGCCCTCTCTGAGTACCAAGAATGCAAGACCTTAAATCGTTGATGCTCCATTGACGCGCATTTGAAGGATGGGGCAGGCAGCGTTCGACTACATATTTTGAGCAAAAAGGCGGCCAGGCCATCCAGAAAGAACATTGATGTACCATCGTTAATACTTTACGATTAACAGTGAGGCATCTGAATGGGACCATAAATAGAACAACCCCACATGCAAAACTGGAGATTGGGCCTGGCGGGTCTAGCCAAACCTGGTGAAACCGGCGGGTTGACGGGTATGGGGCCATGTTTAGACGGCGGAGAAGCAGCGGGTTGGGTTTTTGGACGATTCTGGAACCGAACCAAACCAAACTCATTTTCCGGTCCAAACCGAGACCGCTGGCAGGTTACCCAGACCCGTTTCTATCACTAGTCACAACTAGTGGTCAATGCAAGCTGGGATGGAAGCTGGTGAATTAGTTTACCTGAATGGTATAACTCTGCACTTGAACTGGCCTCATCTGGTGCAGAATATGGAACTCAATATAAATGCTTCTTTCGGTTGAATGAGATGATTGGCATTCCGGTGATCTAGTTTTGCAAAGATCTGACAACTACATAACCAGTTGTACATCCCTAACATCAGTGTGAGATGATAGCAGTTTTTGACTGTGCCTGTAAGAAGACCTCAGTAGTACACAAACAGCAGCAGGTCACAGTCCAACATGTTTTCAATTCATATTGGTGCAGATGTGGATGATGATAATTACTCCATGAATACATTGGCTAGGTTTGGTTCAATATATGCTGTGAGAGTGTTCAACTGGACTTCTGAAAGGCAGATGATTTGGCATTATGGTGAATGGATACCTGGTTCCAGATGGATTGTATGATTGAAGTACAGCAACCTCCCATCTGTACTCGACATGCAGATAGCAGTTATTCATGGATAGCATGGTTATCATCTGCCACAACTACCACCACTGCTGCCTGATCACTCATCCAGTACCTCAATTGATCATCTCAGGCTCACCTCGATCTTCCAATATGGTGCACTCCAGAGCTGCTCGCAGGAATCCGCTGCGTTGTCTGAATTTCTGGATACATGCTTCAATGATCTCATTGCTAGCTCAGAGATCATTGAATTCAGTTGCTCAGAGTATTTCAATGTCTGGATTTGCACTGTTACCCCAGCTACTCAGTGGTATGCTATCTATATGCTGAGAGATCTGCATTGACAAGTTGATTGCCAACTTAGTTCACCCAGTGTCTGGTAGCAATACATTAGTACTTACATCGTCCTGTTGCTCATACTGCCACACCATCATTCCTGACCAGCTTGCGTTGACTTGGCAATTTGGGGTTAATTATTGATGTAATCAACCGGTTGCCGCATCCATCTCCAGCCTGTAGACCATCAATTGTTGTAGTTCAATGACTAGATCATAAGCTGTCATCACAACGACTAGCACCGCCATCTTTATATACTTTGGATACATGATCCACATATGGCCAAGTTATCATCATTTTACTGGTCTTACTCATTTGTGCAACTTACAGACCATCAAAGCTGTGAGTGCTTAAGTATTCTGCTGTGTGCTGCAGTCTTAATCTATTATGAAGTTGTGGAGGAAAAAAATTCTTATAGGGCAGAAGTTGATGAGTGCTGATATTAACCATGACTCTCCTCATTGATTTCTTATCGGAACTTTGCAGACATTTTGCAAAGAATCAGGCCTGGTCATTCCACACATATCTCAACTTCACACAGAAACTTTCAGGATATCTATAACAGCCCTTAGCCTTTTGTGAAATCAATTGCAGTTGAGTTTCCCACGATATGATCAACAATGCAGGTTTACAAAACAACTGCAATCTCTGCTCTAATTCATCGATCCACTCTTGCAGAGCCACCTACTGGGAGACGTAAGCTAGGTTATTTGTTATACAGTGTCAAAGGTAAGCTGGGATTTGATTGCTGTGCAATCTCCTGGAGGAGCAAGATTGTCAGGGAAGTTGGCACCTGTATATCTTGGGAACTAGAATGTTTTATGTCTGGGTGATCTGCAGCAGATATATTGTCCTGCAAACATTCGAGTATCATAGTGCACCAGTGACTCCGATGGTGGGGAAGCAAATGAATCATGCATGTCTGACTTTGCATCATCCGGCTTCAGTGCCTCAGGTAGCTGTAATAAAGATGGTCAGATGTTGTTCTTTTTGCCATGTTGTGAAGATGATTCTCCCAACTGCTTTTGCTGCAGATGTAGCTGTTGCTACTGTGGCTTCTTGCCATTTGACATGAACTCTGAATCTGTGGCGCATTCAAAAAGCTCATTAATGCAGTCAAATTATCATATCTGTGCAGTTAACAGTTTTGTGTCGCACATGAGTCAGGGTTGTAGTCTGTTCCAAGCGTGTTTGTAATGGTTCCTGTTGTCATGTGGGTGCCATTTGGTGGTGTTCAGATTTACTTGTATATGATTGGTGTAGACTCTGAATGGTTCACCTGCTCCTGGGAGGAAGTCGGATATGCAGATCAAGAGAGGATTGAGTTTCCGGTCCGTATCGAAATACGTGTCCTGCCTGTTCTCCTTAAAGGCCTCAACATTGTTCAACCACTCATCTGAGTCTCTCCTTTCATCTCAAACCAACATCACCAGTTTGGTTATCTGTGTCTGTCTCAGCACTGGATCAGGATAAATGTTACATATGTGAACAAGTCTAGTGGTATATGTAATGTTGTTGGAATCACTGGGTGTGAATAGGTACCAATGTGACTCAGCATTAGACCATAATATGTTGGCCATGTTATGAAGCTTCTGTGCTCTGTTACAGCACTGTTGTGAATGTGTTTTATCACAGATTTGCTTTTTCATAGTGTCTAGTTATATGGAATTTCTGTGGTATACCTGGTTCGCTTCCATCAGTTCAGCATTCTGCATGCATAGTTGGGTATTTTATGGAATGGCATTGTTGAGTATCTTTTGCTTTTGCTCTGGAATCTGTCATGTAGCCAATATATCAGATTCTGTTGTCGACTCAGACTTGGGCTCAGGCTCAGCTTCCCTCTGATCGTCTCCCAGAACATCGGTTGGGCCATCATCAACATGCAGAGTGTTTTCATTATCCCCGTTATCATTCTCGTCAACAATTTTGCCCAACTGAATTACAGCGCTTAGTCTAGTGAGCATATGGGGTACTCAGCCAATAGGAGATTAGACAAATTCTATTCTTGAATGTGTACTAGCCAAGTACAATCGACCTTTGGTAACTTTCCTGGGGGAATGGTTGCCAATTGTAAGTGAATAGCCAAGTAGACTGTTCATTTGTATCTGGTGGGTCTTTTTGACCCAATTGGAAAGTAGATGTAAACTAGCCTATTGTAGTCATTGAAATGTAGCTGACAATGGCGAAATGCAATATAGCACAAATAGCATGTACCCCTACACTTACATACAGTTGTATGGTATTAGTGGTATAGTTGAACAATATACCCAGTAAGATAGATAGAGGAGTGTATAGTAAGATATTCAACACAGATTTCAGTGCAACAACTTTGGTGATGGCTGTGACATTAACTTACACAGCCTCAGTCACATTCCACTTCCTATAAAACAACTTGGACCGTACCATTATGGTATAAAAGAACACACATGTGCCAATCTATAGTACTGTATATGCAAGCTAATATGAGTGCAGATGTCAATTTCTTAATGGAGGATATACTGTTAGTCACAATTTATGATTTTGATTCAAGAATATTACAGATACTGAGATGACAAATGATAGGGTTAATACACACCATCAGCCTCATCAAACTACATGCCAATGACACAGCACATAGATATAAGAATTTGAAGACCAGAATTGATATTGTTGAATACTTGTTCTGTGACATCAGTGGTGCATAGTACTCTGGCTAGGGACCATATATTATCTATTGTTATTATAAAGTGCTCAGGGATATAATGTTGCATGGAACTCTAGCAAAGCCAGGAAAATGTTTGTGTACAATCTAATCAAATACAGATTGCTACTATAGTGCTTGAATAAGTGTGCAAAGTATATACTAAAGTACCAAGTGCAACAAGAACTGTCAGCCAAAAATAGCCAGTTTTACAGATTCTGGTTTCAACACTTTACAATGGCTTGAAACACACATACCGCAGGTTACTTGAAATGTTCATTTGATTTTCAATGAATGGTGTTTATGTAGTGATGACTTAGAAAATACATTCTGTATTACCATTGTTTCTATATGATGTTGATTTGCCTGACAATTATCATACATAAACAATCATGTACTCCTTGCCAGCACCTACAATCTTCACTGTTGACAATCCAAATGTATTGACACCTACCTGTAGTTATTGATTCAATTTTTAACAAAAGGGAATCTGAAGTTGATATATGCCCTGAATTCATACAACAGAATGTGTATTTCCGTGCATCTAGTTCCATACAAATTGAACTTATACCATGTCAAGTGAAACCATTGCTTGTTGAGGGGAGAGAACTGTACAGATATTGGTCACAGTGTAATTCAACAGGAATCCACAGTCCATGATATATTTGTCAATCTTTCATACTTACTAATAACACACCAGAAACAGCACATCCCTATAATTGGCTGAAGGATATTTGAATATATACTAGCCGGCTGAATCATGACAATAAACCATGACCACAAGCATACTGGATGACTACCTATTCAACTGATATTATGTATGGAAAATTCAATATTTTAAACAGAAAATCTACTTTTGTAGTTTTAAAGATTATCGATTTCCAATAATTGTTTCCAGGTAATTCAATGTAATTGATGCATAAACATCCAATCCCTATGACATTTGATTATTGGCATAGAAGACTTTTCCATCTTATGATGTCCCACATTGATAAACAAAATATCAAAAAGAAAAAATAAACTTCTAATGGATACTAAGTCATTGAGACTGATTAGATGACAATTTCGAAAACAATAGACACCTGCAGATTGAATCTTCGCGCACTATATAGTCAGTCTGTTAGTACAATTACCATTCACCATCGAATGAACCACAATCAGTGGAGACTGTGGGCTCCATTAGATGTGTGTACATATTTCAACAATGTACTATTGTACAAGTACTTTGAAAACCACATGGAATGTATCGATATTATATGGTTGTCTATGGAGTATATAGTATCTAAAAATACTATTGAGCTGCTTGGGACAACAATAGTGAATTTCTCCATTTTTATATACAGTGTGATTACCAGTACCAGACAAGCCATCATGCACTGATGAAGCCAGCATTCCAACAATTTATGGATGGTTTTTCTAATATCCATGTACTCCAACAGCTTAGTCAATTGCTGACATGCACATGGAAGGATACGTGCAATTTATTAGCATGAGGGGTCAAATTCAAAATTCTTCTAGTTGAAATTCTCGCCAATAACTATGAAAATAAAGATGCAACAATGTATCTTCTCATTACTTAGAGTCAATACAACCCGAATGTACTAGACTTGACTTAAAACAAAATAGATGATCCCATTACTGAGGAGCGGTGTATATTTATAGAGCAATACCATGGCCAGATTTACCAATACATACTGTTTTGAAACCTGGTGGACCAGCAAAAGGATAATGCTGGGAAGATTGGTTATAGTGTTGTTATAGACTTTGCATACTGTTGAAAACAGCAGTTATTCAATTTACTTGAGATGTAGGCCATACTGAATTGGTTCTGCAACCTGAAAATCCTATCAGAGATGATGCAGAGTAAATATAATGACCTCTACAGGATTTCTCTGGCTACATGAACATACGAAATCTATTCAGAAAACAGAGATAGGAAATTTAGTAAACACAAATGATAAAAGTAGGACTCTCAACAATTGTTATTAAATTTTGACGTACACACACCAATTGAATCAGTGCATGCCATAAGCCATCAGTGAACAATCAGTTGCACTAAATTTACAAATTATAACGTGATGAAGAATATATATGAGATATGAATAAAGATCAGTAGATGAACTTCAAAGATATTATATAAATGGCATCCTCTCTGGGGATTTGTCAAATGTCTGAAGTATATTTGGTAAGGTCCAGATCATGTTTTAAAGATTACTAGATCAGAAAGCACCAGTTCAACCATCCATTATTCTCTGGTGCAGGACAATTATATGCAAACTGTATCTGGAAATTGTGCATCAGCAAAAAATGAAATTGCATTCTCAGTATTCTGAGCATTTTGAAATTCAAGTTCACCTTTGCTCAATTATGTAGTGTACTCTGGCTGGAAATATACTCAGTAAAATTGTTTTCATATCTTTGCGGGATTTTCAAACTTGGTATAGTATTCCCAAAGGGGGATGGCTTAGTCTGTTACATTGTTTTATAGTCGAAAGTTGGTCTATTTTTACAAATGAAATATGTAATTGACCTGCTACTGTTTGCTTAGTAATATTATGAAACTTTTGGTTTATATATGTCCATGACAAATCATAATGAAACTAACCATATTAGGAATACCTCCAGCTATAATCAACAAATAACTGAATATCTTTAATAATATTTCCTATTTGAGTTAGTTTGTTTTTGATTTGTCATTTGGAAATAGTAATGTCAAGTTTCATGTCATGACTCAGCAAAGTATTCTATGTTCATTACATTTTTCAAAAATAAAAGTAGATGACGTTAATCAATTAAGAAATCAATCCAACTAGGATATACCTATCTTGGAACACTATACCAAGTTTGAAAATCCCGTCATATTGTGGATGCAATATCACTGAGTATGATTCGTATAACTGGACCCGACAATATCGATCAAACCCAAACTTGACTTTCAGAAACCTTTAAAATGCTCAGAATGCTCAGAATACCTTTTCCACTTTTTGCTGATGTGAGATATAAAACACTTCAAGCAAGGATTGCAACTGTATGATATTGCCAAGACTACTGCAAGCCTCAAGAACAATCATGCTCCATATGTGGTTAGATGTCAACATTTGCAGAAAGTCGCTATTCTAATATATCTACATATGTGGTGTACAATACATTCGAAAACTACATAAGTAGTTATCAGGACACATATATAGAACTGACAACCTTCACCAAGTATTCTACCTATCACCTTGCATTTTATCAATTCCTAATGATATCATCACCACAAAAAACAATTAAAAAAACCCAATCCAGCTAATCTGCTATTGTATGGGACAATCACTACATCTGATAATATTGGCCAACCGTAGTCGCAGCAATGTATTCAAAACTTCTGGAGCAATAATGGAATACAACAAGTGTTTAGTATCTTTGGTGATATGAAGCTTATAATATTGCCATACAATTCTACTAAATCTCCTAGGATTGTAAGTGGTGTAATTCATACTGCTGACCCCGACAAGTGCAATTGTTTGTATTAATCTTTCTTCCTGAGATTCAGTCTATTCAATTCCTGGACTGAAGGAGGCAGGTGTCAATAAATTCAATGACTCTAAACAAACTGCTTCAATTAATTATAAGACTACTACCAATAATACTACCACTAATGAACCATACACTAATGAGACCAACAACAATAATACAATTACAATTAACTTGATTACCGACTAGACTATTAGCAATAACACAATCACCATTAATACAATCACCAACAGGATAGTTAAATAGTTAATAACAAGACTATTACCAACAAGGTAATTACTGACAAGACAATCACCAATAAGATATTCACCAACACACAATTGCCAACAAGACAATTACCAACAAGATAATCACCAGCAATACAATCACCAACCGGATAATCACCAACAGGATTCCCACTCACAAGACAATCCCCAGCACTGCAATCACCAACCAGATCTTCACCAACCAGAAGTTTCCCAATTTGCGAATTACCAACATGACAAATTCAAATAAGGTCATTACTGATAAGATGATTGAAGAGACCAATACACTATGACCTGATGACATAACTCACTTCTGAGTTTGGCTATTCATGGTTTTTTGTGGCTGCAAGTTTGACTGTATGACAGCAACTGCTCACAGTGTGAATGGTTCTGCGCCTACATTTGGATAATCTAATTGCTATTCGTTTTGTATATGTACTAAACTACCAACACAATGGTGTGATTCTATATATCACATTCAGAGTATGCCTTGTACGCATCTATACTTGCTCTGCCAGTATTGCCCGCTGAGACAGGAATGACAATTATCATAGTGTGATTATGATCCCCTTCAGCCAAGTTGAACCCCATAACATATACAACAGGGAGGTGGTCCAGATTATCAATACTCCCCCCTCCTTCTATGCTCTGTGAATCAAGAAAACAAACAAATAAATAACAAACAAACTAACATTTTGTAACGCCCATAGTAGCCTCTTTAAATCCCTGCATGGCAATGAAGTGGGGAAAGAGTACTACCATAGCCTGAGGATGGCCATCCATAGACACACAGAAATCTGTCTTCCAACAACACAAGTGAAACAACATTAAGTTGACCTTCAATTGACCTCCAATTACCATAAACCCTTGCTTACTTGAATGTCATATGCTTCTCTTTGGTAAGAACCATTCAGAATATATCAGCTACATTTTTGCGTACATATATGTAGTAGTAGTAGACTGTTTAGTGTTTGTGCAAATCATGACTATTGTAATACCAAACCCCAATGCATGTAGCAAGATCCTGTATCATACCCATTGTAATGAAAACAAGAGCGCCCCAATTGCCACACATGATTGGCAGCAGTGGTAAGTCGTCGCCATGATTTTCTTGCTGTAACTGCTGTAATGATTGTACATCTCTAATAGTCTCAGAGTAGGCATTTAACTTTTCCTCAAGAGTGAACATGACATTTAGACTTTTCATTCAAGATTCCCACAAGATAGCTCCATTGCTTTTGAGCAATCCATGGCCTCTGTGAGGTTCATTGTCTACACTGTCACTGGTCGATTCAGACAATGAGGAAACTTGAATGCTATTGTTGAAGTCGTTGGCATTGAAATGTATTTCACAATCAACTGTAGATTTAAAATAGTGACAAACTCCAGTCACAGCAGTTATATGGCTGGTAAATTGCCATGAATTGTAACAGGAAGTAGCACAGACTGCAAGTAAGACAGCGGGCCAAGTTGCACATACTACATTCATTAGTGATCCACCAACTGCTTAATCTTCTTAGCTACATTCTAATTTCATCTCCCACCAATCCTCTCCTATATCGAACTTCACATTCGGATCAATGGATGTCAATATAGAAGGAGTATATTCCATGCCAAACTATTTGAGGATTGTATTGTGATAGACATTCTGACCAAGCCTGATTATTATATCTTCACACTGGATTTCGATGCCAAGAAATTGGCCTACCAGACAGATGTTTGTAATGTTGTATTTCTCTCAGAGCTTCGCTATCAATTTGGTTCCAACTTTGGTAGCAGACATCCAGTATGACATGAAGACATCAGTAATTTACAGAAGTATTAGAATACCATCTTTGCAGAGATAGTGGTTGTGATTAGCTCAGGACTCTGAATTCAAGAGAGAGTAACAATGTGTTGATATGGTTATGCCATAAGCGCAGCACTTGTTTAAGACTATAGAGAGCTTTCCTGAGCCTGATGATAATCTTCAGTACTTTGAGGCATTCTGGCTATCATTCAGACGAAGACAGATACATGTCAACATCATTGTGTTCAGGGTTTTGAAAAGCAGTAACTACAACCATGTGGTCCACACTGCACCCGAATTCCCTGATGGGAGAAAGGCAATTCCAAAACTCAGTTAGCTTCCCAATAGGGGCATAAGTGTGACTGAAATCCATGTGATTATATCCTGTTGTAACTAGCCATACATTGTACCTTCTGGACCCATCAGGGTTTAGTTTGATTTTGTAAACCAACTGAGAGCCTATTAGGCTGGCAGTTTCGTTTGTTTTGGGGAAGAGGACTCGCGAATTTGCTTTTGTTTCTTTTTGTTACGGAAGAAGCGGGGAGGGAAATATGTACGGGATATGCCATGGCCGCCAGCGGCCGAATGCAATATGATTACAAACAAACAAACAAAGAGCCTATTAGGTAAACTTGCAGTAGCTGTGCACAACTGGAGTTAAGAGTACAGAATGTACTGTTGAGCAGTATCAATGTAGTTTCAGATTCCTTGGCATCTAACCAGTAATCTCATCCTGGGCTGTCCATAGGTTCCGCATGGGTCAATCGATATCCAGTGTCTGCTGATGGAATTAATGATTCTGTGGAGGCTTTAGCTTAATTTGTTGTAACACAACTCACAATTGGCAGTATAGGAAGTTCAGATGGTGGCAGAACTTTGCTTCATATCTTAGTCACTTCCAAATATCCGGTGATCTGTTTTGTTCTATAGTTGCGCAATTGTTGACCAAAGGTTGCTGTATTTGCTATTGAATGCTGTGCAGTCTGATCTTCTTGGTGGAGGCGCTGCCTTTGGGTGGGTACTGCTTGTGATACTACACACTGGGCAGCCTGATCCTCTCGGTGGCAGCACAAGCTGTGGGGGTGATATACTAATGCTGCCAAATGCTGGGTAGTGTGATCCTCTAGCTGGACATGCCTACTATTGACAATTTCTGTATCTGCTGTCAAATAATTGGCAGTCTAACCATCCAGGCAGAGGCACCAGCTGTAGGAGTATTCTGAACCCTCATTTGGAGAATTACGCATGTGAGATGTCAATTGCTTACCTGTCTTGGTAGGTGGACTATCGTGTGCTCAGAGACGCTTATCTCCAGTATCTGTTTCCTCCACATATTTCTGATGTTCCTTTACTTCAATAATATCGAGCTTATTGCTTTGATGCAGACAGCTCTTGTGTGCATTTCTTACTCAGTTGAAGCTGAGATCAATTCAGGTTTGCACCCTCTGTAGTTCAGGATTCTATAAGCTCTACAACTTCTTTCCATCATGTGAGTAGCCTACATTCTTACAGGATTCTGACCTTGGGCCATACTCACCCCGATGGTGCTGATTGCCACAAATCTGTCTATTGGCATAGCATCCATATCAATTTTGGTTGTTGAGAGGAGCTACATACAATCTTTCCTTGTAAGTGGCATCATGCATATGTGTGCCAAATCAATGCAGTATCTTGTATGGCACTGTGTAGTGTACCTGACTGGCACTGAAATGAACCATTACCTGTTCTGAAGACTCCATTCAAGACTCTGTGATAAGTACAGTTGAATGCAAGCTTTCTCCAATACTCTTCCTTGCAGTGGTCAATAATTGGTTTGGAGGAACATGGAATGGAATGTATATGCCATGAATTAGTGTTTGAGCAAGAGTGCAGGATGATACTGAAGTTATAGAGCATTTTCCATTCCATACTATAATTATATGCCAGCCCAAACAAAATGAATTGAATCATAGGAGAGAACATCGAAGAGTAGGAGTACGTACAGTATTGACTTGGTAGCTCTGTATGACTACAAGGAAACCATAAGGTATGGTGGGGAGTAGGTTATTGTGTCTAAGTTGGATTACTATAGCAAATGGGAGCTGTATGAATAGAGTCAAGATACAGAGGTCATTGCTGATCTCATGTGATAATCTGCAGTTACTGATCCACTTCAGAGAAGCCACAGTGGTGGCACAAGCATGAGCAGTCAGCCACAGGGAATTGAAGTCTCCTAGTGTAGTTAATGCTTCTGGAGAATTTGTTTTCAACATATTCCGCTACTTCTGAACATGATTGTAGAAGACCCAATGGCCATTATTCGGCCCTGGGTGCCCATCCTAGGAGCAAATGGTCCTAGTATTTTGCCCACTGTTTCATCCTGCCTGAGTGCATTTCCATTTTCTACATACATGTGTAGTATGGCTGACAATTTTGTGATAGGTGTATTTGCTCAGGTGCCCATTCTCATGGCAATGTCTACTTTCACTACTGTTGCTGCATTTACTGCATTTAGTACAGTCTCAGCTTTCCCCTCAGCCATGATGGCTGCCTTATTTGGTTATCCAGGTGGCTCCTTGGGTGAAGTGTTGATGAATCATTTCATGATTGTGGTGATGGCTTGAGATGGTATTGAGTTTGGCTGTGGTGTATGGGTCTGTGGCTAAATGGAGAAAGATCAGGGTTCTTCTGACTCTTCAGTAGATGGCAAACCAGAATATAGGAAAGAATGTAAAAATTATACCTAGTAGTGATAACCAAGCTTATAACCTGTTGAAAAACTGCTTTCCAGAACCCTTGTATAGGTAGTAGATAACAGAAACAATCATGTGATCTTATAAACCGCAATCAGAGCACGTATTGTCTAGTGACATGCGCTTGCAGCTGGCATTGCCTGCAAACTATACAATAACTAGCATTATCTAGAGAGTATAATCCCAATTGGCTCAACTGAAGCCCACAGACCACACATCAGGAAGCCAGTCTTTATACCCAACAGCTACTTCCCAGCTATAGGACAATCCAGAAATCATTACAACCTATTGGGGATAAATTTTGAAACTCATCTTGATCGAACGTACAAATACATTGCATTGGAATACAGAACTACCAGAATTCAACGATAAAATATAATATAGAGCAACACCAACCCATATACACACACAATATTAGCAGATCCCCTCAAGCTACTGCAACTCTCTGTACACTATGCAAACTTCCATCGCATCTTCTGGTACAATTAACTTTCAAATCCAGAGTTGGGTAAGATGTGAAAAATATTAGGCATTAAGCATCAATGGAACATTTCTAATGTCAAATGGTTTAGGTTTAACAAAGTTGATTATCGCATTGCATTCAAGTGAAAGCTGAGCCAGAAGGAAATAATCAAGATCAAATCTGATTTCAAATCAAAGTTGATACTGAATAACACTCTTGTCATTCTCAGTACCATTCATCTATTACGGTTACAGAATATCTTTTAATGTATTGTATTCATCTATACTGTAATGATCCTAACTATTATATCAAATAAAGTACTAAAACCCTTTTTATAAGCAGATGGTTCCAGTCTCAATTGTGGAAGCGCAATTACCAATTGTATCTCCTGGAGCAAACAGAATTCCAGATCTTCTAAGTGCGATCAGAATCACACCTGGTGAAGATTTCAGTTGAAAATCACCCATTCTATAGTTGAATTTTGGCAGAAATGATGAGAAATTTCCCACTATGATGGTGATACTATGTACCAATTCATCACTAATTCCATCAACAATTATATCCACAAGCTGCAAACATTTCAAGTTGCATCTAAGATATTGTTTTATTGCTCTGAACTGATGTACTTTTTTTCACATTTCTAATTTTTACACTTGCCAGAATGCTGGAAAGGTATTTTCAACACAAATTGTACTAACTCTTGTCTGCTCCATTTAATGAAACTAACAAATCACTTACTGTATGCGATATTTGATGAACTCAGGACTGAAGTAGGATGTTGCCCTTTGGTAGCTTCTTGAATGTACATACAAATCATTTCAATATTAGCAGCTGACAATTAATATAATCAACTGTAGTCCAGTAAATCCCACTGTGATCAGTTTTCTATCCAGTCTGAACTATGTATTACTGAATTGCAGGATTCCAATCAAACTACTCAGTGGATAGAAAACAGTACACTCGAAAGCATTGTTTTGCATGACTCATGGTATAATGGACTGTGATACCAACTAAAACATTTGCAAAGCCAGAACAGACTGTTGATTTGATCACCCAGAAGTCTGTAATTACCACTTCAATCAACATTTCTGTTAAATACTAACTGTTTACTTTTCCAGCACTGGCATTTGATCTAGATGTTGAACTACCTCAGAGTGGCAAATAAATAACCATTGATTTCCTCTCCTCATACTTCAATATGGTACTGATTTCGATTTGCATATTCTGAACATGCATTCTGATAACAAATATCTTGGCATCACACAGAACACACTTACAGTTCTAGCTGGTTCAATTGTATAGACATTAAGGTAATCTGAGAATAGTGCTATGAATACTGCTGAATGAGGGGGAAACACACATTGAAGTGAAATGTCGCTCTGGTTCTCAATTGCTTGAAGGCTTACAAGTCCCCACTCACTGTAGATAATTTGCAATAACAACTTAGTTGCAAACAGTTATACAGTCTCTTTATAAGTATTTGTCACGGGTGTGAGCTCACTCAAAATGGATATCCTATGTATTCTTATTCCCTTTACTGAGTAGATAGTTGAAATCAAGGTATTTTTACTATTCAACATGGTATATAGAGTCCTTATAAAGAGTTTCCTATCTGAGTGAAAATAACGAAATGAAGTGAGCATAAAATAAATACCACACAGTGTAAACGTGAATGTCCTTGCTAGGGTAAACCTGTTTCACTGATGTTTCTGGTGGTTGGATGATATGTTTTTGCCATGAAAACAACATGTAATATTGATGCTAATTGAATCTGACAATATACTTGTAAAAGTTATACCACAGGGAATATCTATAGCTGTACAATCTAACAACATATATGTCTCTATACATTGGTTATTTATAGTCAATGTTCATATCATAACTAATAGTTCCCATTTATTGGTTGATTCAAACTATCTACTTTTGCAATTGAAAAAGACTATATTTTAAAATGGTGCAAACTATTCAAACAAAGAACTTTTCCATCAACTGTTAAACCACTCTTTATTAGTAGATTATGTTTTTCCAAATATCCAGGAAGATACACCTGCCGCTCCAGGTGTCTGTATATCTGTCACTGCAATTGTGATTACCTGTGCTATGTTTCTTGCTGTTTGGTCTTCCACCTCATAATTCAAGACACTGGAAAACAAAAATCTCCCATCTGTCAACTTGTTAATTTGCTGCTGCTGTAATGGTCTACTTTCAACATTAAGATAGTTTTACATGTGGCTGGTATATTCTCTATAAGTACTGGCACAAGCTGCAAATAGAGAGTTTAAATCTCATATGTTTGGAGGAAAATGCAATACTTATTGGTTATTGCTTAGTAGCCACATTTGCCAAATGTCACTGTCCAATTTGGTTGCCTCTAATCAAAGCAAGATTTTCCAAACCAATACGATTTTCCCCTAGGGTGTAATATTGAAACACATTTGTCTTTCTACAGACTGCACTATACATTTGGTATTGTACTGTGTATTTTGATCCAACTTCAACTGAGCTACATTTATTTTCATTTCAATGTAAGGCAAGTAGAACTCTCTATTGTTATATTGCAGTTTATAGATATTCTATTCCACTGATATAATTTTGTCAAAGACTCCAACAGCTTCATTCACAAGGAATATACATTCCATGCAATGTTCCTGACCTATTGAACTGTAGCTGTATATACTCAGGAAGATTTATAATAAAACCAGATTTTGAAGACCACTTATTGCACGTCATATTATCAACTATTTGTTTGAAAGTCTCTTCAATCCTTTGGCAAATGGCTATTATACTTGGAGTATTCAATTACCTAAATTCAACCAGTTTCTGGATATTGAATTCACAATCCTTGGGATATATTCATTGTAGATTTCTCTGTTGATATTGGAGAGTAGTCAAAGCTACTCTAACTGCTAACATTATTACATTACAGAATTGCAGTCGCATTAACCTTTCTTCTTCAAATCCTTGAGATTTAAACTTAATTATATTGTCCACTTCTTAGTATACTTGCTCAAGGGATTTATTGGTTTTTGAATTCTGAAATACTGTGATCAGGTGATTCTGTAGATATGTAAGCAATTGTTGCACTAGTACAAACTTCTGCCAGAGATACAAAGGATTTCAATATTATATTGCTAACTACTTTCTGTGGTGAAATGATCAGAGTCAAATAATTTCATAGGGTGAACCTGGATATGTATCTGTATGACTATTTTGGAGTACTGGCCAATTATGATGAATTCCTCTATTGCTATCACCATTTCTCTATTAAGAGCTTCAGTTTTTGATGTTCAATTTGCATTGCTAATCAATAGTCGGTTACAATGATAGTTGAGAAACAATACAGAGGCTACTCCATTATCTGGGTTTCAAATACTAGCAGTACAACTGGCTAGATACATTAACTAGTATCAACCAAACAGGGCAATGTCACAAAGTATCATTTGGTAAGGTAAAGTTTTAATTTTGAGAATTACATATAATCATACAGATTCAGATTCTCATCTGACTATCATTTCACATCTTCCTTAGTAACGTACTGCAATTTACGTTCCTCTAGATCATAATTTGCAAAAAACCAATTATGCATTTCTAAATACTGTATTTATGGTTTACTAAATACTAGATCAATAGAATTATTATTTCTACTGAAGTATTCAGCATAATTTCAGTTTAAATTCTGAGCTGATCTAACTTGCAATTGTTTTCAAACTGTTATGTCAGGGGTTTTTCTAGTTTATTAAAGAGTTTGGCTATATATTAATATGTATATACATATTTAGATTCTATAAAAAATGGAAATATGCAGTAAGATCAAACTTGTTTAAATGACTATTGCAACTCACATCATACATTAGTAGCCATATATAGTTACTTATAGGGATTGCAATAAATATTAACTCTAGTTTAGATTCGAAATACATTACAAATATAATATCTGGATAATCTAAGTTTCAATATAGTTCAAGACTAACTGCATAACTACAATAAACATGACTAGAAACTAGATTCTGGGTAATACTTACACTCTGTAGTTGGGTGTAAGCTGATTTGTATGTCACTAATATTTACAAGGCGTTATAGAATATAAGCAATGGGATCTTATTCAGATTCTACAATAAGCAATAACTGGAAATATTAGTGAGTAGTAGTTAACAAACAATTGAGATATCATGTTACACATTAACAGGCTAGTGGTTGTTTAAATATCAAGAAAATACCGATAAAGATTTGCAACACAATTCTCCCATAATTAACAATCTCTCTTTACATGTAACATGAATTATACTTTCAAATTATACTTTATACATTATTACATTATTTGAATATCAAACATTCATCTTATACCCCAGTAATCATATTATCAATAATCAAACCATACTACATTATACTACATTGCACCATACTACACTACTTTCAATATATACTAAATACACTTGTTGATAGTATCTACCTTTCTTTACACTATACTTGCTTATATAAAATTAATAAAATGCTATGCTGCATCTAAATCCCATATGTACTAATTATTCTGTAATCCTTCATAGTCTGTTAGTATCACTGAGAGATGAGAAAATAGCTCAAATTGTTAATTTTCGATTATTTAACTATTTACCATAGCTGAGATTCTGATTCCTGTGGAACCTATATGTACTAGTAGTATATCATGGCAAAGTACAAAACAACTATTGCCAGCATTACATATACATGTGTATATGTGCAGCTCATTGCAAGTTTCCAGGGGATACCTGCGTAGCACACAGCCTATACTCATCAATTGTCAGTTCATAGACTTCTTCCCATGTGTCCATGGAAGCATTCACTGTTTGTGGGTCTATACATGGACTACCTTTAGACAGAGCATGTTCAGTATGTGCCTGCAGGCTCATGGCATTGGTCAAACAATTATCTAGATGTCTGGTGGACATACCTAGCCCTCTTTGTTCCATTATAACTACTTGCATATAGCTATTACCAATATAGCGAATGCTAAAGTGCCCACAGATGGAAGGTGGATATCCTACGATTGCACAATAATCGTGCGGCTAACACCAGTCGAACCCACACCACCCCTGTACGATTCGATTATGCAGCTAGAAGCAGGATACATATTGCAATGTTGCACACTGCGTGTGCAGCAACTACTAGTCAAGTCCACACTAAAGCTAGGGATGTACTGAATGGACATCATACACTACAACCAGTAGATTCACCGAATTGCTGCATTAGCTATGGCGGAATGGTCAATTGAGTTCTAGTGGAGCTATGGCACGATTTGCAGTGAAGCTATGGCACAATAGTCATAGAGTGGCAGTAGTCTACAAGGGCTATGGTAAACATTCCAGTGGAGCTATGGTACAATGTTTACAGAATTGCAGTAGTCTACGAAAGCAATGGCACGATTTCCAGTAGTGCTATGGCACAATCTTCCTAGCGTTGGGGTAGTCTGCAAGTGTTATAGTTCAATTGCCAGCAGAGCAATGATATAATGGTCACAGAGTGGCAGCAGTCTACAAGAGCTATTGAATGATTCTGAGTGGAGCTATAGCATGAGGATCATAAACATCTGGTGGATGGAAGGGAGCTACAGCACAATGAAATTCACAAAACAATATAAGCTTTCCCGACTAAATTGAAAACTTTTAGCTGAACCTCTAGTCCATCGGCCAAACAGTAAGTCCACACTGCCAAGCAAAATTCCCTGCCTTTGCAAAACCTATTGACACCATCCTCTAGCACCTTACCAGCAATTCTTCACCAGGTGCCATGCATTCCACTGTATACTGGTGAGCATGGGGCACATGACCTTGGGTATACGTCCTTACATTACAGAGAATGAGCATCATGCACACTCATCTGAGTCTTGACGCAGAGCTAAAGCTGCGAGTCTTTGCTCCATCTTGGTCGAACATAACCTCTCATAATGGGGATACTGTAGGTTTTGGGAGCCTTATATGTTGAACAACCTCACTGTTTTATCATCTGATATTTAGAACATTATATCAGCTTAAGTACATGGCAATATCTGACAATTCTGGCATTGAATATGTGCTATCCCTAATCTCCTGATACCTCTCATTTATCACTGGGACAGTCGAGTATTGTGCAGCAGACATTGAAATGATCACTCACTGCCACCCATTATTGAGTTAAATAGCAGTGCTTGTAGAGCCTTCCAAGTGGAGCTGTAGGTCTAGAGATGATGCAGGAAAGCAGTTGCCATTATACAGATGAACTCGGGTGACATTTGTGCTAGAAAGCACAAATCTTGAAAGCCCATGGATTTGTCCAGTTTGAAAAAACAGAGGTATTTGGCAACGACAATATAGCTTCGAACATATGACTCATTGCAAGCCTGACCATAAATATCAGTCTTATTCCTGGCTGTAGAAGTATGACATCAACTTCCACGACTTACTTCTCACAGATTTATGGTTGTTTGGCAAGTAGGTAGTGGGCCTTACCCTTCCTCATTGAGATCTCCACCTCCAGGAGTGAGTCTATCTCTTTGACCTTGATGCCAATCTATGAAACTGTGGTGCTGAGCACAGAATAGTGAAATCCTCTGATCTGTTGCTGGTGGCTGACATTGGTACCAAAGAAAGTCTATGGGACTTGGATAGGCCACATGTTCAAGCACCGGTTCTTGGGGGACACTGTCATACAATTTGCACAATCCACAGGCCTTTGTTCTGGAAGCACCAGCCATCTCATCTACATCTTGCAGGAAGGGGTTGTGGAAAAATATATTGTGCCTGATCATTATGGAAGCTTGTTCCGCAACTATTCTAACCTGTGGTTCTTCGAACTGGCCAATACCACTCGACCTCTATCCATGTTTAGTCATTTTCCCCTCCTAAAACTGGGAATGAGTATCAGTAGTATGGTTGGGTAGACAACCCCGAGGGTTTCAATGGAAGATCACACGCATCAAGGCCCATTCCCTAGATATTTTACTTTGATGGGAACCAACATGACTTGGTGCCTGCGTTGACAGGGAATTATCAACAGATGGCAATGTTGAGCAGGAGGCTGACAAGCATCTGGTGGCTGCTTTCAGTATGGTCTGCTTCAGTGGGTTTTAAGCAGGTGTTGACATGCGTCCAGTGGCTGCTTTTGACTATGGTGGTTGATAAGTAGAAGTGACCAAGTCCTGGAGAGGTTTGTCATCTAGATCCTCAATATGATCTGCTACATTACCAAGTTGGTTATCTGTGAGTTCAACATTTAGTGGATACTATCTCAGATCTGCATGGCACTCAGGTTGCAGGGTATAAGCCAACAAGCAGCCAAGATGAGTACTTGGACGAGGAGTATCAGGTTTCAGTATACTAATCCTCGCTTCCAGAGATGAGATTTCATCCTCTTGCTAACTATCTTCGTTTTCCTTCAGCAGTCTCCTCAATCACGAAATGGCTTTGAATGGTGCCACATCATTGCTCCAATGTCTGTGTTTGTTTCTTGTCGCCATTTCAAATCATATCAATAGAGTGTATTGAAAGGATTGTACAAGAGGTCTGAGGAGGAAGGGAGGGTGGTCCAGCAGATTTTGCTCATCATACTATATGTGTCTAGTCGGAGTTGGGGCCTTCCACCTGAGTCAGTGATTCTGTATAATTCAACTTCAGCGAGACAAATTTTGATCTAGATCTTGACAACTGAAATTCTACTAGGCGAACACTTAGATATCTGTAACCCGAATCCTTCTTGATAGATACCATAATCTAGGTCTGTATATTTGAAGTTCTGCTAAGTGAACGCTTAGATCACTGTAACCATCATCCTGCCGGATGATGATTTTGATTTTGATTTCTGAAGGTGAAATTCAAATCTCCATAACTTTGTTCCTGCTGTACTAACATGTTGAACAAGATCTGCACAACCTAAATCCCACTAGACGAATGGTTAGATCTGTATAGCTTCGTTCATGCTGGAAGAAGACTTTGATGCAGATGTCCATAATGTAAATTCCACTTGATGAGCTTGATCTGGATCTCCACACTCTGATATCCACTGGATCCTCACAGGCTGCTGGTATTGATGCATGAACCATTGGATAACAACAGGATATGATAAATACAGATGATATACAATATACAGGTAGGGTATGGATATCCATGTGACAATATCCAAACATCAATAAAGTGGTAACACAAACAACCCAGCCCACCAAATACCATCCAAAGAACAGATACACAGTCCAATGATACATGCCAGGCTGGAAAACCAAACAAAACCCCATGAAATACCTTTCAAATGACCTAAATAGTGGCTGTTGGTATATGATTGGTGGAAAACCAAATGAAAGCCTATGGAATGCCATCCAATAATAATAACCCTAAAGACAGATGAACCAATTCAAACACCCACAGCCTATACCACTAGACAGAGGAGATTCCTCAAATGTGTGAATGCTGTTGACTGCAGTCAGCAAAGGATCCACCGAACTAAGGCGAGAAGCCAATCACGATCCGCATCAGGCACATCCTGCAGCGGCACAAACAGGACTGGATTCCCAACATTTTCAACCCTGGGAAGTTTGAGCCATATTCGGATGTTGTTCTCCCATTTACTATTGACCACTCCTGCTGAGGCATGCACCCTCGATGTCTACTGGACTAAGATAACTGGCAGCCATGCCGCGTACTGGACTGGCCCAGTAGACACGCATCCTTCAAGTTTGGCGCCTGAATCATCGCGTGTGAGTATATGATAAGCAGACTCGTTGAGTATCCTGGTCATCCTTGCAGTAACTGACACCGTAGGTGGTATGAATTGCATGGCGGTGCCTGATCAGCCAACCTTGCGCCACCCAATGTGCAGGTGGGCTATCATCACCCTCAGCCTGGAATGTACCATCGAAAAATCCCCCAAAGTGGTCAGCCATCGGTGGAGGACAAACCAGAGGTTGGCAAACCAGACATGGGCAAACCAGAAGTGGGCAAACTGGATGTGAGCAAACTGGAGGTGGGCAAACTGGAAGAGAGATAACTGGAAGAGAGCTAACCAGAAGTGTGTAAACCAGAGGTGGGCGAACTGGATGAGCCCAAACCCGCAGATCCCAACCAGGAAGAGCTCATACTGGAAGAGTCGAAACTTGATGAGCCCAAACCGGAAGTGCCCAATTTGGAAGTGCCCAAACCAGAAGTGCCCAAAGCAGGAGTGCCCAAACAGGAAGTGCCCAAACCCAAAGTGCCCAAACCGGAAGTGCCCAAACCGGTAGTGGCCAAACCCACACTGTCCAAACCCAAAGTGCCCCAACCCAAAGTGCCCAAACTGGAAGTGCCCAAACCCAAAGTGTCCAAACTGATAGTGCCCAAACCGGGAGTGACCAAACAGGAAGTACCCAAACCGGAAGTGCCCAAACTGGAAGTGCCCAATCCGAAAGTGCCCATGCCGGAAGTGCCCATTCCGGAAGTGCCCATTCCGGAAGTGCTCCTTCCGGAAGTGCCCAAACTTGAACTGCCCAAATCGCAAGTGCCCAAACCGGAAGTGCCCAAACCCAAAGTGCCCAAACCGGATGTTCCCAAAGCCAAAGTGGCCAAACCCAAAGTGCCCCAACCAGAATTGTCCAAACCGGAAGTGGCCAAACTGGAAGTGCCTACCCAGGACAACCCCACACTGGAAGAGCCCTCACCGGAAGTGCCAAAACTGGAAGTGGCCCAACTGGCAGTGCCTCAACCGGAAGAACCCAATCCAGATGAGCCCATATCCAAAGTACCCCAACCCAAAGAGCCGAAACAGGATGAGCACATACCTGACAACCACACACCTGAAGCGTACAAACCAGAATAGCACAAATAGCAGGAGGGTAAACCCGTGGTAGTCATACATCATGAGGATTCACCGGAGGAGGTTTAACCAGAGGAGGGCAAACTGGCGGTGGACTAACTAGAAGAGCACTAAGCAGAGGAGGACTACCCAGAGGAGGGCAAACCAGAGGAGAGCAACTGGGAGAAGGGCAAACCAGTGGTGGGGAAACCACAGGTGGGCAATCTGGAGGAGGGCAAACTGCAAGTGGGCAAACTGGAGTAGGGCAAACTGGAGGATGGCAAACTGGTGGTGAGTGAACTGGAGGTGGGCAACTGGGAGAATGGCAAACTGGAGGAGCACAAACCGGAGAAGGGCACAACGGATAAGGAGAACCCGGAGCACAACACTCCGTAGGCGGGCTAACAGGAGGATGGCATATCGTAGAGCAATCTGGTGGAACATTATGCAGAGATGGGCACTCTGCAGGTCTTGCAATTATGAGAGGTTGAACCACCATAGTGCCGTCAGCTGTGGAAGTCGGACAGGCCATGGGAGGCCGATTCACCGTGGGAGCAGGATTGCCCACGGAAGTGTATATGGAACAGTCAGTAGTCAACAGTTGCAGTTGTCCAGAGTGTTCCAGTTGTCCAGAGTGTTCTGGTTGTCCAGAGGGTTCCGGTTATCCAGAGGGTTCCTGATGTCCAGAGGGTTCCGGTTATCCAAAGGGTTCGAGTTGTCCAGAGGGTTCTAGTTGTACAGAGGGTTCTGGTTGTCCAGAGGGTTCTGGTTGCTCAAAAGGTTCCGGTTGATTAGAGGGTTCCAGTTGTCCAGAGTGTTCCGGTTGTCCACAGGGTTCCAGTTGTCCAGGGGGTTCTGGTTGTCCAGGTGGTCCAGAGGTTCTTGGATTCTTAAAAGGTTGGCCTGGGGGTGTCATCGATCTTCCTTCTTCTCTGCTGCCACTTCTTGGTCCACTCCTCAAAGATTTGCTTCAGTGCACACCAGACAGCATCCTCACCACATTGACCCTCCTAATCATTGCTACTTCATCGTTGGGCTCCATGCTTCCTAGCACCATGGAACTGGACTCTGATAGCAAATCCAAAGACAACCTTGGTAGTCGCTTTCCAGATGTCTACTAGACCCAAGGGCTTCAGGTTTGTACTTCCAACTATACCGCTTTCCCGCATACGAAATTGGTCCTAGGCATGCCTCCAAGCTGCATCCCATCGACCTGTCACATCTATAGAGGCTCTTTGGAAAATCATCGATGATGATGTGACTTTCATGGTTGGGAGTGCGCATTGTGTTGTTGTCTAGATGGTAAGTTTCATCCCATTTGCTAGATTCCGGTAACAGGACATACAAGTTCTGTTGGCAACCCTTTTCCAGAGCACATAGGGAATTACTGAAGGGCTCAGGTGTCATCGTTCTTGGATGGATTGTCATCATTCTTGCCTGGTTGATCTGGCCAAACAGGTTCCTTTCTTTTACTGGTGTTGCCTACCTTGTCTTGCCCACTCCCCTTCAAATTGCCATCGCGATTGTCATCAACATCAGTATGGAAAAGAGCGCAGTCCGAAAGCAGTATTTGTGATTCCTTATTTTTTAGCTGCTGGTGACTTGGTGTCTCCACTGCCCACCAGACGACATTCTCTCCACACCTAATTGAGACTACAACATTGGCATCTTCCTAAGTAGGTTCCCTGGAGTAGATCTCGGCTACCATGCCAAGTTGAGGGCTATGTTCTGAGAATGAATTTGGGGCCTCTGTTACTTCTTCATGGCACCTTTCAGTGCCCTCGGCATTGGTGTCGATTGAGATTGCCCTGGTGTTGTACCATACTTCTTGAATGTACTGTCAGCAGGTCTTCAACAATGTTTTGTCAACTCCCAGGATGGCTTCTGCCATAGCTGGTCACCTGTTATACAGATTGCCACTTCCAGGAGACTGGTATCCCTGTGCAGCAGTCAGGTATACTCCTCTAGGTGCCCAATAATACTTACCTGGTAACTATTCACTGTCTCACAGCTGATGAACAGCATATATTCATTAACCTGGTCTTCAAGCTCGTTGTCCTTGTCATTATCATTGTTCTCGTCCTTGTACTCCCCAGTCTCCTACACTGGCAGTTTGTCCTTCTGGTTCTGCTTCAACTGGTCCTCCTGCTCCATGTTGCTCTCAGTAGCATCGGAAATTGTAATTGCCTTCGTTACTTTTGAGATCTGAACATTGAACACACCACTGGTGTTGACCTTGGCCAACTCCAGATTGCCCTTTGCAGGCCTGCCAGTGTTTATCTTCTCATGGTCCTTCATTGGCTGGTGGCCTGTAGGAAGCTTGGGGTCCTGTTGTTTGGGTTTATCAGATAGTGACCCCACCAGATACAGGTTGTATCAAAGTGACCTGGCTGGTTAACCACTGCTCTGGTTGTGACCAAAATTCGGTAGCAAGTATGATTGTGTACACACGCTGTGATCATTCGCTTTAGAATTTGAGGTCAGTTGTTGGGGCGCGCCATCTGTCTGAAAGTGACAGAATCGGTGCTGTGGCACTATCTGTGGTCAGGGGTGGGTATTTGAGTTACGTGAAGTGGAAGTAAGATGGAGAAAGCTGGCATGATGGCTAGAAATAGTCTCTACATATGCAACTTATCAGCTGAGACTGTGGGCATATAGATAGTAAACTCAATCTAGTAGAATCTTCTATAAACTACCCAACTGCGATTAGTATAGCAATTCTATATCACCTGTGGGACAATGAAACCCATCAGAACAGGCATCTTTCAATCATAAATTTACGAGAAGGGCCGATTCTGTAGTTTCCACAATTTTCGATGATGCGAGATGGCCTGCAGCGATCCTTGGGACTCGTGACAGTTGCTGGCCATCACTATTTTTTGGACGAAGTGAGAGTTGCGAAAGTTGCTGACATCGGTCTGCCACACACCTGCACTCACAGCCTGAAATTCTGCCAGTTTGCAAAGCTACCCAACCCACGCAGTCGGCATACTGAGCCCACTAGACCAATTTCATCCACTGGGCTTGAAGTCTATGGTTAAATTTCATGTACATCTTCAAACATCATATGCACAATCGAACTTGATATACATCTTCAACCTTTGTATGCATCATCAAACATTATATAAAGAAAGGATAACATGGTCGACATGATGGCTCTTAGTTGTCGAAGTATTCAATTATTGAATACCCACTCTCTGAGCTTCCCACAGATCTCATGCATTCTATCGAGAAGAACATTATCCAACGCATTACTATTGACCCATTTCTAGGGCTTTCTTTGTTCAGGAAAAGGCCACTTGGTAAGTGAAGTCATCCAACAGACCATGAATATTTTCTAACTGTTTGGCAGACCTCGAGCAATGCAACCAGCACACAGACCACAGATAAGCTAGACACACAGGTATACCCATATCCTGACCGCATGAAGCTGTGTGTCCAGTGGGGAAACCTTAAATGCCATCTGTGAATCAGCAGTCAGGGTCAGCCTCAGCCACAGGCCAGTCATCGATAGAGCCACCCATTGCATCGAGAACTATGCTCACCGCATCCTGACAGTCTGTCAGAAACCCCAGACCCTGATGGCAGCATCACAGCCCCAATGTTTAAGGAACTTCCAGAGAATAGTGGCTCCGAGGATGATGGCCTCCACTGATGCATCCTCTGACCACAGTTTCAGGTCCAGGAATCCACTATGTAGGCGGCTGACCATGGGGAAACTCTAATGGACTATGAAGATCCGGAAATCAAGGTACATTCCACATCTGGGAGGTTATGTGGTGACTATCGCAATTACAATGAGTTCTGGGATCTCAGCTGTACCCTGTTGCATTGCTTTTATCGTGTGGATGATATCACACAGGCCCGCAGATATGTCGATGCCCACTAGCCCCAGTCACAAGTTGATTGCGACTGCAATGAATCCAGATGCAAAATTCCCGAGCACATCTTCTACACCTCTGAATAGATGATGTACAATCAAATCAACATGATGCATAACCGGCTGCTGAAATGGAACAAGGAGTCAATCTCCACAGAAAGTGGCCTGTGGTGGTTCTATGTTCGAGACCTGGTAGAATGTGTCCGGTACCTCCTTCCCCAACGCCAATACAACGAAACATAGTCTATATTCAGAAATGTATCATAGCTGTCAAGGGCAAGTGAGGTTGTTCTGAGATACATTCGGCAGACTGGTGGTGGGAGACACAGGATAGATATCCAACTGGGGCAACAACAGTTCTACTGATCTGTGATTTGGACAAGATGCAGCTCACAGACATTTCCGGCCAGAGAAATTCTGGCCGATCAACCTGATTATTCGGAGAACCCATAGTGGTGTACGGAACAACTGGAGCCATCTCGTGCACATTGTCATTGCCTTCCTCCCGATGCCACTCACGTTTCAAGGGAATTACACTTCCAATGACAGAGCCCAGGGGGATGTACACTGGGAGGTGCAGTGACATATCGCCAACAGAGTGCTGGAGCCGGTCATGGGAATTCCCAAGCAGGGGGACATCAATTCCGGGTATCTGTGAACCTGTTTGGATGGCAAAATTCACCAGTGCTGGCAAATTCTCATGTCTTGGCTTGTGGATCACATGGAGCATGCCCATTGTATGGGCATCAAATACAATGCTTACCCGAACAGTCACACACCAAAGAATCATCTGGGGTTACTGATTCTTCCACCAGGCTTTGAATCGCACATGCAGAAGTCAGCCAACTTCCAGCAGAGATGTTGGAAGTACAAGAATGCAAAGTCTATTAGCGACCATCAGGCGATGTAGATCACTGAGGACAGCTTCTAATCAATCATTCCATGGTTGGTCCCATGAATGGTTTCGAATCTTACACTTGTTGATGGCTACAACCTCCAGGTGTGTGATTAACTACATATCAAATGAATAGGAATGTTAAGTAGGTTATGACTTGTATTGAGGACTTCCTACCATGCTAGAGGAATGCCACCGCATTTGTTGAAATTTGTGCTGGCATTCTTCCACAACCCAAATGCTATTACTGAGGCAAAGCCTACAGGTGAATTTCGGTGTAGAGTGGAGAAGACAGGTGCATGATTGGTCGAATCGTCTACCCGGAATCTGCAGCACCATTGCACAACTCACCGCCGGGGCATCGAGCAGTGTTTAGGAGAGCACTGACCTGAGGTTGGTCATGAGTCTACCAGAGTCATGCGGTACCAAATGGAACCCATTCAAGTATGACACGGAACTACATAGCGGAGTATTCAGAGAATTTCCACACAACGACAGAAGTTATTAGCACATACCAGACTTCAAAGGCCACAGACAGTATCACCCATACAGGTATGAAAGACCTAACAATGAAACTCAAGGCCAAACAGGCAATTGAGAATGAAGAGAGGGCTGAATGCTGAGAAGTTCTTTATCATGTCCAAAAGGAACACTGAAAGGCCATAGACAAAAACCACCTACAGGAAGTCTACGATTCATCAGTACATCAGCAAGATACATTTCTGTCTCTGGGAGTGTGTCGGAGTTGTCAGACCAGAATATTGGGGTAGTACAAACCCTGAGTTTATTGGACCAACGCAGTGGGCTTCAGGTGCACCTGGGAGTACCTGCAACAAATCTGAGTGGAGAAAGGAGGTGTGGTGACAACCAGGGGAACATCTGGGAGCACCACCCAGAAGCCTGGGAGCGCCGACGATAAGCCTGGAAGCATCTCAAAACCCTGTGAGGCATTCTCGGAAGATCCTCTGTTGTGGGAACACTGCCGGTGTGCCTGGCAATCATAGCTACTACTTATCATACCATGATTTATACAACTCATTTATTCAGTGTATATTCACGTCTGTGAATCTATATAGCTACACATCTACACAAGCACAGAGCGAAATTGGTTCCCAAAAATGGACCCCATGCACTGATCCTTCTACTCATTCTCCACAAATAATCGGAGCTATGAATTTCCAATCTTCCACCATGCTTTGAAGCGTTCAATGATGTGATCGCTTCGTCATGACGTTTTGAAAACTTGTTAGGTCATTTAAGCTACTTTGCTGCACTTGATACTCGTTGGTCCAGAAAATTTCAATTGTTTCGACGGTTTTTTGAACTCTCCCATTGATTTCAAGAATATTCTTAACTATTTAATCCCTTGAGACATTGATTATACACAAGCTTGCGCAACTCCCATCACAAGGATTGAGAGTAAACACTCATCAGATGTTTATATATTGCTGCAAGGAGGAATTCAAGCATCAAATGGATTATTCTACCTGTACAACCGATCGAAAGCATCGAAGTCAAATGTGTCGCTCCAGTACCACCACATGCTATCTGGCTGTGGCGTCAGAGGAAGATGGTGTATAGCCCCTTGGATCGCACTTAGAGGGATAATATACATGGTTCCGACACCAAACAGAGGCCTACAATGGTTTCTTTCAGCATGCAAGTGTTGCATCACAGATTGATGTCTCTCCTGGGAAATCACCGTACCAGCAGCCTGACCTATCAGCCCTGTGGCAAATGTCTGAAGAAAACCAGAAAGCCCTTGAACTGTCGATTCAGCATCCTCGACGACAAACAGACATTTCAGTCAAGTGGGAATGCGTCCCGCAGTCGACTTGAGGTGGCTATCTGGACTCGTCCCCATCCAGAGAAGCACTGTTTAATTCTTTGGTGGCAGATGCTTTCGGCACCGAGTGGACCCAGTGCAACGAACCATATAAACTGTCTGCTCATTGCCGTAAACAGACGTCACCGGAAGTGCTGCTGCATTGTACCGAATGTTTTTTCCATCCTGGAAAGAACTGAAACACTGATCATGATAGACGTACTCTGTGAAGTTGGCAAATCTCTTGAAACACCAAGCAATGTGATTTTGTAGGTCCCCTTTTGGCAGTGCACACCACTCGGGCAAGTCATCAAGGGTCATGATTGCTGGACACGGGTGTTGCCTCATTGGCTTGATAGGCGCTGTGGTTAGAGGGATTTCATCATCGCAACGTTGTTTTGCAGCGTTTCCATTGAGCTTTCGTTACTGAAACACCTACATTCTGGCTTTCGTTCGCAATATCTGGAATGGGGCCTCATGACGATTTGATCGTTGGTAGGCTTGTTTAAGATCTATCATCACTCTTTCTGGGAGTTCAAAGCTTGCATTTAAGAGGTTGCAAAGCTGGCTGATATGGTCAGAGAAGTGGTTCGGCAAATGCAGCTTCACAAAGTCGAAATCTGATTTGTTGACACGATGTTGTGCAATTTCTGACTCAATCTGCAATGTGTCTTCTTCAATGTGACGATGCTTTGCAGCCGCAGAAAAAGATTTTTCCAAGTGGGGTCACTCTCCCGTTCCTCCTGGTTATCTAAAATATGGTTCTTTTTCAGGGCATCTGTGAAGGGAATACTTCGGCTCGCCAAAGGGTTTAAATGAGTCGCCGTGAATAATGGAACAATCACGTACTCGAGTGCTTTCATCCCCATAACTCTCCATCGCATCACCTGGCAATATGACTTGTTGAATTGAGCGAAGCCAGGATATGAAGGCATCATCGCCCAGAGCTGGTTGATTTTGTCAATTCTGGAATGATGGTTGAGGAAGGAAGTTACCCAGTTCATCAAATTCTTAAGCATACCATGATGGACGGTATGAAGGAAATCCGGTACGATATTGCTCGTTGGGGTGATCCATTGCATTTTCCAGAAGATGCCTTCTGAGGTTCCAAACACTTGATCTTCGAGATATTATCCTGCTTCCCATCTCTCCGTCTCTTCTCCCTGAGTCATACTTGTCATCTGTTGAAAGTATAGCCGATGGTCACTCAACTACCAGGTGAATGAAGTCTCGTCTCCAAACAAAGATTTCGGTGCTTCGCACACTGTGCAATGGGGCGGCTGGTTCGAGTGCAAGTGAATGTTTTCGAGGTGGTCAGCTGTCCATGCAGAGATAATAGCATATCATTGCCTCATCTGTCCATCCGCACAAAGCATAAGCTTTCCAGTGTTGAAATGCACGTTGAGAGAGCGAAATATATGCTGGAAGACTGTCCTTGAAACTTCTCGATTTTGGATTTTTTGTTTCTTCACGCCAGTTGTTTTTCCATGTCTTTTGATGTGATATTTCGGAGGAACAGGAAGAACGGCAACAAGGACACTTGCAAGAGTAAATGCTTGGATCAAATTGTTGAGTCGATGTTTCCGAGACTCAAATATAATTGCCATTCCGTCTTGTCACCCAAATAGTTTGTAAGATTTGTCAGTTCTGAACTGCCCAATGAAGGGATATTCATAGCCCCAAGCAGCTGCCATAGTTACTGAAGAGGTCAAAATCAATCTAGCTATTATGAAACTCAACTAACATACCTGTTCATTCTACCACCAGTCGCTTGATTTCACCTCTGAGTAGATACAATCTTTCGCATCTTTGAATTGCTTTGCTGGAGCATACGATATATGTTCCCTGAACTCGGGCGGTTGGATAGGGATCTCAATGCATTTAACTGGATTGCGTTCGAAGAACCGTGTGTAATCATCCTTGCGAAGGTTGTTTGGATTGGCCAAATCATTGTAACACACTTTGCCTAATGTCCAAAACTCAATGCCCATCACTTATGACATTTCGTTCAACCTTTTGAATAAAGCGTGGGACGAAGTGATGTTGCTGACGGTTGCCATCATAGGGTTCCCGAAAAGCTTGTTGATGGCAGCTCTGCTCAAGTTGAGCTTGACTCACCAGTACACTTATCGATTCTGCTCCTCGCAAGGAGATGGTGACCATAGATCTCTTTCCTCGTCAAAGATATTCCAATACTCCTTATAGATCGGGTTTCCCGCTAGACGGATGTTGATGGGTGGAGTAACATAAATGCGTGTCCGAACTGCAGGTTACTCTAGCTCGAGATACGCTTATTCACGGTCGGCTGCTAGGTCACTTGACTCATTGTCGGAACGGTGAGGAAAAGGGTTACAATGCGGTTCATGAATGAATTGAAGTAGAATACATTGTGCTTGATCACAAAACCATCAACTGGCAGTTGTTTAGCTGAAGAGCATACTATCGCTTGCTTTGGGGTTGCGACGGAGGTGAGTGATATATGTGGCGATGTAGGAGTATGTCTTCGAGCAGAAAAGACATTGTCAACCAATATACATGATTCTTTAGCAAAATCCAATGTCCCAACAACGTCAAGATGCATCTCGACAGTTCTTTATGTACTCATACCATTGCATCCTGGCAGGTGTTCCAAAAAAGCTGCACCTCAATTAACTTTTTCCGAACATGGGTCCTACCACTCTCGTTGGATCACTATTATCCTCCTTCACCCATTTGCGAACTGTTTCGTCGCTCTCTCATTGTGAACCTCCCTTGGATCACGGAAAGCATCCGGCATCTGCATTCAGCCCGTCACGGCGAATGTTTTGCACCCTCACAACACCCTCCTACCCTCATTGCCTGATTTATGGTTGTCACTTTTGGTCAAGTTCTTACCTTACATGAACTGTGCATTCTTCGTAGATACGAACCCAGAGACGTCATCGCAGGGTACAAGAAATACAGCAAGGACCAATGAGTGAGATATTACTGCAGAGCATGCTTTTAGTTGTCTTTTTGATGAACTCAAGTGTTCAGTCAACCAATCAGTGCACTTCGATGATGCCAAGCAGATCATTTGCTAGCTGAACAGCTGCCAAGATGATGTCACCGGATCAATAAAACCCCAGCAAACCCATATAGATATCCTCCTCGCCTGCCCACATTACTGACAATCTCCATCACCTTCAACATACCCTCCTCACCTTTGCTACCGCATTGTATCACCCCGGACGATATATTCACCACTCCCGATGCTTGTTGAGAGAAACGAGCATTTGATATCCCCCACTCAATCATCGACCACCGTTGAGAACCTGAAATGTTACGTGATGCCTTCTGGTTGCCGAGATTAGTGGTTGCAGATGGTATTACAATCCAGATGCTGACTCTACATGTCCACATCTGGGCTGAGAATGCCAGTGTTGGAGTCAACCAATGGGCAGCACAAACCATGGGGATTTGGTAGGAGATGGGTGGCTTGACAGCACAATGGAAAGATGATAAAGTGAGGGAGCATGTCTGGGAGATTGCCCAGTCCATGAGCATAAGCGACAAGTACGGCGCCGGCCCCGACCAATGGAACCTCCGGATCGCTCGCTGCGTTACCCAAATCAGTGATCTGGTGTCTACATGGCCGCGTTGGAAACGGTACATGGCCGAGAAGACTATTCTCCACAGTCAGAACCTGAAGACAGCACTGAACGTGTTCGTGGAGGTTGGCGTTCGCCAAAGGGAGAATAGGATCGACCAAACCCTGACTACGCAGAGGAAATTCATCCTCATTGGTATGTATTTCATCGCCCCGATGCTTCTTTTGCTCTTCCTGATGATTTCTCGATACAGAAGATGACGAGGAAGAAACTTCGGGTCTCCGGTCTTCGTGGGAAAAGGCGCGCTGCAACTCCTCGACCAATTTCCTTGTCGAACCATTTAACTTTACCATTGCTTTTGTGGATCCCGACATTGCTGGAAAGAGTGTGGGTGAAATCAATATTCAGCTATTCTCATGGCACTGGCCTGGGGATGATGAATCGATGGTTCAGATAGTAACATCCTTTATCGATACGACCACTTTGTCAATTGTGAATAGTGCAATATCCGGTCCGCCAGGACCCAGCTGGACAATCAGAGAGCTCTGGCGCTGCCGGGAGGAGCCTAATGGAGATGGTGGTCCGCAAGCCTGTAATGTTGCCCCAACCTTCGATAACAATACTGCTTCCAGCTAGGTAAAGACGGCGATGAAATTAAACAGCCCAATGATTTTTCTCGTCATTTATTGTGGCCAACAAGCTGACGTCACATCTGGTGCGCAAACGCCTATGCGTGGTGGAGAAAACAATGTTCCTCTGGAAAGCATCCCCCCGCCTGCTGCCGAGAATATGATTGACAATATCCGGGAGGAATCAGATAATGACTCTGAGACGCGGCGCCCAAATCCAAGCACCGTCCAATTGACGAAAACAGGCTTCCAAAAGTTCGAAATGAAGCTTTAAACCATGATTATCAGACAGCAGCGATACGTTGAAGTCATCGCAAACCGTGCTCTTTGTCACTTGTCCAAATCCGAATAAATTGTTGTTGCTGATGAGGATGTGGCTTGGCTATGCGAGCACAATAAGATTGTTAATCCTCCCACTGCAGTCTCTTTGGCCAATAGGAAGCGTACAAGCAGCCGCCCAGCTGCAAATTAGTCTTTCTGAGGATAAAATGCACTGGCTGGACGGTTGTGCAAAGATTTGGGTTGTGGGTGGGTATGTTTCTGGCACTTTGCAGGGTGGACGCAGGGGTGATGATTTGGAGTTTGTTGGTGAGGTTGAACGGTCTCTTTTTGGTCTTCCGTGTATTTTATTATTTCATCTGTCATATTCATGCATGAAGGTCTGCATTGAGAGTTCATGATGTTGGGATTGATTGTTGAGACATTTGTTTTTGAGAAAGACATAGTAGCAGCGATAGGACTCCGTGTATAGCTATCATCTAATGGGCAGTTCGGAATCTTCACCCAGCATGAGTTATCCTGAATGACTGCTGAAATGAGAACCCATTTTAGCCCGTTGCGATGATGATCTTTGTGAAAGGAAGGAAATCAACAACCCTGCGGCGTGGTTGTCACCTGCCATTCTTAGTTCTCAGTTCCCGTCCATCCAAGGGATTTGAAGTGTGGGTGGTGACAGGAGCAATGCTGCTAGAATTGTCGACAGGATAAACAGATGCATCACGACGATGCTTTCAATCATATCAACGCTTTCTCTCCATTACACAACCATTCAATCCATCTACTATACGTTAATTTACATTGCCTGTAGTCAGCCTTTAAATTCTTTCGTACTTATCTCTCTCCGCCTGTTTAAATCATGACATGAAGGTTCCGCACTTCTGCTCATCCTCTTCCATCCAGCGCCACCAAGAGGGGATGATCTATCCATGACGAGGATCACCCACAGGTTCTCAGCATGATACCCTACACTAACACTGATCACCGAGATGACAATTCATAATCTCATGATGAGCCTCCTCAGTAATCATCCCGGAAATCGATTGGCAACCGGCCATCAGAAGATTCCTTCATGACAACACGTGGGACACGAGTCGTAGCAAGTGAATGAACTCCTAGGTCGGCACAACCCCTTCATCCTGAGTGTCGGGAGGTCTGTATTGTCTCGGAGTAGGAGGATGAATGCGGGAGTGTGCTGCTGTCATCCCAGAGGGTATTCGATTCAGCGTTTGAACCATTGAATTCACCTGCTAATGTATAAATTTACTAGAGGAAGGATTCAAACGAACCATTTGAGCAATTCGTTGCATGCACAGCAGGAAATCTGTGGTGATATGAGCCGTTTGTTGACAATGTGACCGGCCTGATCGTTGACGCAGAATACAATGCCCAGACATCTTCTTCAGGCATTCCGGCGATGGTCATGGCACATGTGCAGCCTCTAGGTATGACTGATGCGATATGTGCGAATCCGTTTCCCCTCAATGCGGTGAAGACTGCCTGCATTGATAGTTGGTTGTATTAGGAAATCGCCAGGATTGATCCAGCGCCAGAAACTCAGACCCTCCATGTGCCTACATTCCGGTGGTGAATGTATCATATCAACAATTGTTTTCTTCGCTGACATAGTGCATCAGGCTCTCGAAAAGTTACTTGTTCCCGTGTAGCAATAGTATATCGCTGCAAGACTCCAATCAAATCCATTTACGGATTTTGAACATCAGTCGCCTACAGAGATGTGGAGAATGGTAGCCAACCTATTGGCCAAGGACTGGTTTACATGCCCCACAAACGCTTGTGAGGTATATTCAATGTCCCCTTCTCGATTAATCATTGTCTTGACGATGAATTTTGGAGTAGTTTCGATTTGCAGTGCCTGAAATTGTGGATCTTATTGACCGGACATACATCTATGGCATACCACAAATGGGAATGAAAGATAGATCATTGGCTGATAGAATTAAACTGACATTCATTGCCCTCATCGCGACTGCCATCCACGATTGCCTGTCTGCGAGGGAAACATGCGACTTGAGGGTCCCGCCAGAGTTTAGTCCAGGAGGCTGGGCATGACGTTAATGCGATATGAGATACAGTAACAATGCTGTTGATAATCCATGCACAGATATATTTCATCATCTTGAAGCAGATTGTCATTCTTCATGGCCAGAGTTACAAGTCAAACTGATTGACAATTTGTGCAGCATGATTGGTCGAAGTATCCACTCAACTGGTCATGACCCTGCGACCACCCAACCTCACAATGATCAGGGCACCTTTGGTGAAGACTTCGTTGATTACCTCCTGGAGGAACTGATGAAGCACCCCGACAATTCTTCTGATTGTCTCAGCAGCTTGGTTGCTGCTACTGATGCTAGCATGCGATTCTCAGCTGGGATGCCTATCGGCGGGTCTGCCATCGCCAGCAGCAGCCAGCCCATCCCCTGCAGTGACAGCAACAGCAACAGCAATGTCATCTCCAAGATCACCAGCATTGAGAATACGGGATTAGTCGATGGAAGTATGATTGTAGAGGGTGTGATATTGCCTGGAGGTTGGGAATGGTGTCAGTGATTGGATTTGGATGTCCTTTGTGTGCTATTTTATTCTAGGTTTCATCGATATATGATAATAGTGGAAAATGTAAAAGAACTGAAGGTTTCCTGAAGTCTAATCTAACACGCGTCAAATAATGTTCAGGAAGATGCATAACTCACCCGCGACAGTTGAATATCTGCAAGGTACTGAACAATCGTGTATCATCAAATTATATAAATGTGAACCCCTGCTGCATGGAAACTGTCATTGGTCAAATTAAGCTGTGCAGGTCTTTAAAAATGAGAACTACACGCATCATTAAATGTATGGAGCGACTACTATCATCATCACGGGGACCTATCGAAATGGGCGACGTAGGAGTATGCCGAGAGAGCATTTCTGATATTGCCAAAAGAAGTTGGAACTGTTCGTTAAGTGCTTGTTGTCACATTCGCAAAAGTCGGTACACTGGCCCTGAAGCCTGAAAACAGCATCCCAACAACTCGAAAATGTCTCTGGAATCCAAAAGCAATTCAATATTTCTGGGGAACCTCGATTTCATTTTTTTCAGTTTGTGGCTACAATGAACTAAATCAATTTGATTAAGGATATGTAGTTTTTGCCGATGTACACACGGTATATCTGTTCTGGCCGCAGGGGGTGCTTGCGAGGTATTCAAGGATTGCCTGAAGATGACGACCCAGGGAACTCTGGGATACACCCTGAGGTCATTATCGAGTGAGTTTGCATGTGCATGTGGAGGTCATGATGTCCCAACTCTGGAAATGCCCATGGCTGCTGAGATCGAAGGGACTCAGACTTGCACATGGAGGCCTTGACCGAGTGTACATAGAGATGCACTCCGAGGCCGTGATTGAGCAATTTTGAAAGACTACTTGGAGTTAGTCGATGGGAGGTGTGCCGGATTCTTAGACTCTATTCATCCGTTAGTCAGGTTGCAACCATGGGAACCTGACAAGGTGATTTTACGTTAGGGGTCTCATGGGACCTGGCTGGTGGCGGTGGATCATGTTGGGAGGCACACCGGAATGTGAAGTGACATTCCAGGGTCGGTTCGTAACCGTGAGATTCAAAGGACAACCGACAATCCTGGGGGGATGCTGTGCTCGGTGTATGCTGTACTCGGTGAATGCTGTACTTTGTGTATGCTGTACTCGGTGTATGCTGTACTCGGTTTACGCTGGACTTGGTGAATGCTGTACTCGGTGTATGCTGTACTCAGTGTTAACTCATGATCACGGCAATGACAGATGGAGAGGGCTGACTTAATGTTGTGTTCTGCGATGATGATGACACAGTTGTGGACAAGATTGTCAAATGGGGGATGAAGATGGGAACGATATGGAGAATACCAGCAGATATAAGACATCAGGGGAACGGCTTGCCTGATAAAGTTTTGATGACCTCATAGTGGTGTTAATACCCTCCATAATGCGATGTGTACCTGCCATATTGGGGATGGCAAAATTAACTCGTGCACAAAATACTCGTAAGTCCCAATTTCTCATAATTATTTCCCCCCTCTCCATTTATCTCTCTCTTTCTCGTCCTCAATTCTACCAACGCCGAAGAATTTAGAGTTAAGTCATCCCTCTCCATCTCACCATGCCATCATCATGAGTTCACACCATGTACTTCATACACTGAGTATGGCATCCACAGAATACTGTATCTACCAAGTACTACATCATCCCATGATCCGCTCTATCCCACTCACAGCCAGTCTCTCATCTTTCATCACTCGATGTTCCATGATGTACTCTGTTGCATATATGGTTTATCTCCCTGACATATGGCTTCAGCTGGGCTGATGCATAATCTCTCTAAGATGAGGGTCATTTCAGACTCAGCTGGAGATGCCAGCTCAGTGGGTGTGCATGCGTACAAGACATACAAGACATACTCTGAGTACCCCTTATATCAGTTCATGAATGTACCTGTACTTTAAAATATAACCTTGTAGCATTCAGTATATTTCAACAGGTTATGAGCCCGGTTATCGCTCCTATTTGAAAATCTCACAATCCTTCCTACAATCTCTTTCAGAATCTCCAAAAGAGACTCAAGAACCCTAAACTCAGTCACCGTAGCAACAGCCACATATACAGCACTAAAACTCAACACCATCATAAGTCATCTCCACGATCTCACAATGACTTCCTCCGAACTTGCCTTCAACAAAACCAGGTCAGGTGATATCCTAAGCTCACTTCCACCAACTACGACGAATGGAAAGAGGACATATACTCAGCCTGTCCGCCATGAGGGCATACGCAATCGTCACTGGAGAGGGTCCTGAGCTGCAGCCACTTGATTTGAACCATGATGACAACTATGATGATTGGAATTCCAAGGAACCTGAGGCTGCATCTACAATCAGACTGTCCTGTTCGCCCAGATTACGGCGCATCGTCAAAGGTATACCAAATCCTCACAACATGTGGAATGCATTAGAAATGGGTCTGGACACTGCCGGATACTGTGTCGGCACACAGGACTTTCTTCGCCAGTTTGGTGCTTGCCGACCGAAGAAGGACGAACCACTTGAACTATACTGCATCAACGTTAGTAACTACTGTGTACAACTGGACCATACCGACAATGCAATCACTGATCGAGATTTCTGCACGCAAATATTGACATCACTGCCATCTCAGTATGTGATAATATTAATGGTCCTAAAGCATAGAAGGCCCTTACCTACACCCGAAGAATGCATGCATGACCTCCTAGAAGAAGCAACTGCAGCGAGCCTCACCAAAGAACTTGGAGATGCATCCACCGGAGCTGCCCATTTCTCTCAATGTGGCGGCTACCGTAGCCATGGGCGTGGTGGACGCGGATGATGCGGTGGATGCAGTGGACACGATGGACACGGTGGAAGCAGCGGAACCGGAGACAGCCTCCAAAGTAAGTGCACCTATTGCAACATTGACAGCCATACTACAGATAGATGCAGGGAGCCGAAACGCGGTCAGGAGGGAGGAAACAACGATGAGTGCATTTGATTTCAGTGCAGGCTCCCAGGACATGCCAAAGCCGATTGGGTCTCCTACAGATGTATAAACAAGTGGTGGAAAGTGAAGAAGGCCACTGCTACAGCAGCTCTCGTTACGACAGGAGACTGAGATCCATTCTGACTAACAGCTTGTGCTCTTGCCGCCGCCACTGCCACTGCAGCCGCTCCACCGAAGTGGGTCATTGATTCTGGAGTGTCACACTGCATGTGCAATGACCGCAGCAGCTTCTGAACGTTCAAAATGCTGTCACTGCCAACGGTAATCGAGCTTGGAGACAACAATTCAGTGACCGCCACACACTACGGGTTCATCAACATCGTTCAGTGCTACCACGCCGGGGCCCTCTGTACTCCTACTTTTTGACATTCCCCTCTATCGATCAACCAATTGGATTTGGGCGGGCATACAACTAAATTTTGGAACAGAAAATGCTCCATAACTTCGCCATCTTCCTGCAGTCTCGCCGGCAAACTAATCAATGGCATCTATACCATAGTCCCTGCGACTCCACTCCCATCATGGAATACGGAGAATGGAAAATGGAGAATTTGTGACAGCTCACCATCAATTGAGGCTGCAATCGAGTCATCAAGAGCACCTATCACAGCCAAAACTGATCCCACTCAAAAGCCTCGCACAGCCTCAGAGTGAAAAATATGGCACTGACGACTAGCCCATATGAATCCTACCACCATGAAATCTCTAATTGATAGATATATAAACGATGATTCTATGTGCACAGTCTGCATCCAAGCCATGCACAAGCAAAGATTCATTAAAGTGCCAGTGAAGTGAACTATGCAGGCCTGTAATCTTGTACAGTTGCATGTGGGCGGCCTCTTCGGTACACCGACCTTCCGAGACAATCGATATTATATGCTGTTCATCGACGACTACACGAGGTACACATCTGTATGGCTGCTTCCAGATCACCCAACCGAGACCTGTACCTCCGCCTACCAGTCATATCAGGGGGGAGTAGACTCAATGAGATACGAGATCTATCAATTCCATTGCGCTAATGGACGGGGACTATAGAACAATAAAATCTTCCGATGTGTCCTCGCAGCCCGGGGTACAACATACTCCCCATGTCATCCATACGGTCACCGTAAGAATGGTGTTGCCGAATGCATGATCCTTAAAATCACTGAAAAGGCCCAGGTGATCACGATTGACTCCCAGGCTTGAGTTCAGTTTTGAGGAGAAGCAGTTAACACCGCAATCTATCTCCATCAGAGATCACCGACTGAAGGCCTGAAAAGATACCATGACTACGATGGCTATCCAGTGCCATACAAAACACCAAACGAAATGCTGCATTGATTTGGAAAAGCTATGCTTGATGCCGACGGCAATGAAATATCGAATCAAGACCCTCTCCTCAACTTATAACGATTCGGATGCCACTCCAGTAGACTCATTCCCCAAGTTGAACTCCGTGAAGGATCGTTTGGCCCTAGAACAATGCCCTGTATAATGGTAGGCTACGCACACGACTCAAAGACGTTGTGGATGATATAGGAACCACAATTCTACTGGGTCAAAACCCAATAAGAAGTCGTCTTCGATGGAGAAAGGAATGCACCCAGGTTGGGTCAGTATTGAACCAATGAGATCAACATTGTTTGATTGCTTGAAGATGAGGAATATGTCAAAGAAACAGATACCGGAGATGAGCCTCTCCGAGATAGTCCACCTACATAGATAGGTAAGAGATCCAAATCTCACATGCATGAAGCTCCTGATGAGGGAGCCGAAAACGCCTACAGCCAGTGCCTCTGCCGAGAGGATCAGACTGCCCAGTGTTTGGCAGCGGATGCAGAAAACATCGCCCACAGCCGGCGCCTCCGCAGAGAGAATCAGACTGCCCGGCCCTCGGCAGCAACACTCAAGAAATCAAGCCAAGTGGCGCCAGCAGCTCCAGCTCCAGCTCCAGCTCCGCCGATAGGGAGTTGTGTCACAAGAAGTCAAGGTAAAGCCTCTGCAGAAGAACTGACGGCATCCGCAGCCACTGGAGATCCGTACACCTATGCGGAAGCTATGGAATGCCCTCAATGACATCACTGGAAAAGAGCCATGGAGGGAGAAAGCACATAGATCCTGCTCAATAATTCCTTCTCCGCTCTCAACTCCCAAGAAGCACAGCAACTACAAGTTAAGCCAATTGGCTCTAACTGGGTTTATAAGACTAAACACAACATTGATGTGTCCACACAGTATAAGGCATGGCTGGTCATAACGGGATACGAGCAGACGGAATTCATTGAGACTTGTGCCCCTGTTGGGAAGCTAACTGCGTTTCGGTATCTCATCTCTGTCATTTTGACATGTGGGTGGAAGATACGCCACATGGATACAGTTAGTGCTTTCCTGAACCCCGAAATCGACGATGACGTTATCTATATGACTTTGCCAGATGCATGCACAGATGGCCTCAATGCACCAAAGATCATTGTCAGACTCATCAAAGCTCTCAATGGCCTTAAACATGCACCGCAGCTATGGCACAACAATATCAAAGCCTTTCTACTATCTCCTGGGATCACACAATGCTCAGCCGATCCTGACCTCTATCTCCGCGGCGATGGTATTCAGATCCTTCTGTACCTGGATAACATCTCCATGTCATATCTGGAGGCTGCCGCCACAGCTGTGATCGAGGTGAACTCGAAACTCTCGGAGAAATACACGATCACCAGCCCCGGGCCACCTGGCGAGTTCCTCGGCATGGAGATCCACTGCGATGGTTCATCAGGAAAAAAATATTCCGTTCGGGCGGAATGGCTCGGTCAGAGTGGACGCGCTCCGTCAGAGCCGTCAGAGACACCCCGGTGGCGGATTACTCCGCGGCCGGCGTCAATAGAACGCGTCGCGTTGTATATCGCCCTCCGATCACTGTTTCACTGTCTCTTCGCGTTCTGTCGGTCTCCTATTGTAAACGATCACTCTGGCGTTGTGGCCAACTGTGACAATACGTCGGAATGGGTTCATTGGGTACGCGCTTGCATCGGGATTGCAATGTGATGGGTGACGCTGCGAATATCTCTCCTCGCGTTCCTTCTACCTGCGCGCACAATGCAATTCTCTTTACTAATTATACACATCATTCCAAGTCGCCAGATCTATGTGGCTATTGACAATCCAGCGCTCGTTCCGTCCGTCACCTGTCTCGCTAGTAGTAGCTATCTCTGGAATTACGTGCCCGCAGCCGACAATATTTCCCACGCTGAAAACTTGCACAGCAAAGGCTGCCGGTGCTTTTCTCACTTGTACAAAATTCAAGACCGGATCCAAGTTACCCAAGTTTTCAGGTATTGTGGTGAGCGCCAGGACTAACCAGTACTCAACGAAAGCTCCATCCTCATTGTGGAGTTTGATTTTGAATAGTCGTTGCAGTTGCCACGGGAGACGCCCATTCAGCGCGCCATAACACCTCCCCGGGCGTTGCTTTACCCACACCCAGTCGTTCCGTGGATCCCCTCCGCGCCAGCTCTGGCTTCCTGTGCATCGACACATCTGAGATATGCGTTCACCATCTAAACCCTCAAATTGAACCCTACTACCATGGTAAATACAGAGCTCCATTGCGTGCAGTTGTTCATCCAATATATACGTCTTGTTACGACTCTTATGCATGATAAACTCCCGTGTGCTGCTGTATAATGCCACGCAGTGCGTCGCGTCTTGCATATTGTCGAGTAATGCTGTGAAGTCTTTGATCATAGCGTCAGGATGCTTTCCATCACTGCGGTTTTGGGGTCCCATGAATTCGGGCTTCGCATATGACTGGGGGCTCAGGGGGGCAGCCAGATCAGCACCGGAAGGGAGGACTTTGCATGCGGCAGCGCTGTTCTCCCGACGCTGAGCGAGGGC
>Ga0307515_10000861_pt1 | contig 69808 bp, 72 predicted proteins | sample 17_EM_MG_FD_194513 | JGI IMG/M metagenome (GOLD analysis project Ga0307515, IMG submission 194513) | Populus trichocarpa ectomycorrhiza microbial communities from riparian zone in the Pacific Northwest, United States - 17_EM | ecosystem: Host-associated > Plants > Roots > Unclassified | place... | reverse complement strand
AGAAAATGGCAAAAGGAAAATTCACCCGCACGAAGCCGCACGTGAACGTGGGCACGATCGGTCACGTTGACCACGGCAAGACGACGCTGACGGCGGCGCTTGCGACCGTGCTGTCGACGAAGTTCGGCGGCGAGGCCAAGGCCTACGACCAGATCGACGCGGCGCCGGAAGAAAAAGCGCGCGGCATCACCATCAACACCGCCCACGTCGAGTACGAGACGGCCAACCGCCACTACGCGCACGTCGACTGCCCTGGCCACGCCGACTACGTCAAGAACATGATCACCGGAGCCGCCCAGATGGACGGCGCCATTCTGGTGTGCTCGGCCGCCGACGGCCCCATGCCCCAGACCCGCGAGCACATCCTGCTGGCGCGCCAGGTCGGTGTCGGCTACATCATCGTGTTCCTGAACAAGTGCGACATGGTGGACGACGCCGAGCTGCTGGAGCTGGTCGAAATGGAAGTGCGCGAGCTGCTCGACAAGTACGAATTCCCGGGCGACGACACCCCCATCATCCACGGCTCGGCCAAGCTCGCGCTGGAAGGCGACAAGGGCAAGCTGGGCGAAGAAGCCATCATGAAGCTGGCTGACGCGCTGGACAACTACATCCCCACGCCCGAGCGCGCGGTGGACGGCACCTTCCTGATGCCTGTGGAAGACGTGTTCTCGATCTCCGGTCGCGGCACGGTCGTCACCGGCGCGGTGGAGCGCGGCGTCATCAAGGTCGGCGAGGAAATCGAGATCGTGGGTATCCGCCCGACGGTGAAGACCACCTGCACCGGCGTGGAAATGTTCCGCAAGCTGCTCGACCAGGGCCAGGCCGGCGACAACGTCGGCGTGCTGCTGCGCGGCACCAAGCGCGAAGAAGTCGAGCGCGGCCAGGTGCTGTGCAAGCCCGGCTCGATCAAGCCGCACACGCACTTCACCGCCGAGGTGTATGTGCTGAGCAAGGACGAGGGCGGCCGTCACACGCCGTTCTTCAACAACTACCGTCCGCAGTTCTACTTCCGCACGACGGACGTGACCGGCGCGATCGAGCTGCCCAAGGACAAGGAAATGGTCATGCCTGGCGACAACGTCAGCATCACCGTGAAGCTGATCAACCCGATCGCCATGGAAGAAGGCCTGCGCTTCGCGATCCGCGAAGGCGGCCGCACCGTGGGCTCGGGCGTGGTGGCGAAGATCCTCGACATCTGATCGAGCGCACAAAGGAAAACACCATGGCCACCAAGCAAAAAATCCGCATCCGCCTGAAGGCGTTCGACTACAAGCTGATCGACCAGTCGGCCGCAGAAATCGTGGACACCGCCAAGCGCACCGGCGCGATCGTCAAGGGTCCCGTGCCCCTGCCGACCCGCATGAAGCGTTTCGACATTCTGCGTTCGCCCCACGTCAACAAGACCAGCCGCGACCAGTTCGAGATCCGCACGCACCAGCGCCTGATGGACATCGTCGACCCGACCGACAAGACGGTGGACGCGCTGATGAAGCTCGACCTGCCGGCCGGCGTGGACGTCGAGATCAAGCTTCAGTAAGCAACTTCGGTTACTTCACAAGAGCCCGCCTGCAGAAATGCCGGCGGGCTTTGTTTTTTGACGCGTGGCTGTGGCATTCTCCAGGGGGGCGGCGATTGGCCGGACGTGAACGCTCAGAGGGCGAAGATGATGAATAGAACGTGGCTCTTGCGAGCCTTGGCAGTGACTGTCGCGGTGGTGCTCGGAGCGTGTGGCGGCGGCGGCGGCGGCGGCGGCGGGGGATTCCCGCTCATCGGGCTGCCGGTGCCGGGCGCAACGACCGTCACCTTGAACGGCACCGTGACTTTCGATTCGGTGCCCAACACGACGGGTACGCTGAACTACTCGGCGATCACCGCCAAGCCGGTTCGCGGCGCCGTGGTCGAAGTCGTCAATGGCGCATCGGTGGTGCTGGCGACCGCGACCACCGACGCCAACGGCACCTATTCCGTTTCCGTGCCGTCGAACACCTCCATCGTGGTGCGGGTCAAGGCGCAGATGCTGCAGGGCGGTTCGGGTGCGAGCTGGGACGTCACTGTTCGCGACAACACCCAGTCCAATGCGATCTACGCGATGGAAACCCCGGCGTTTTCATCCGGCGCCGACGCGGCGCTCACGCGCAACGTCCATGCGCCCTCGGGCTGGAACGGCACGAGCTACGCATCGACCCGCGTCGCAGGGCCTTTTGCGCTGCTCGACACGGTCTACACGACCCAGGCCAAGGTTCTTTCGGTCGCGCCGGCCGCCGTCTTCCCGTCGCTGCGCGTGTTCTGGAGCGTGAACAACGTACCGGCCTCCGGAACCCTGGCGCTGGGGCAGATCGGAACGACCTTCTTCACCAACAGCAGCACGGGTCGCGCGATCTATGTCCTGGGCAAGGAGAACGTCGATACCGACGAGTACGACGCGCCCGTCGTTGCGCATGAATGGGGGCACTACTACCAATCGGCCTTCAGTCGCGACGATTCGCCCGGCGGCAGCCATTCCTTGAGCGAGCTCCTCGATCGGCGCCTCGCGTTCTCGGAGGGTTGGGGCAATGCCTGGTCGGGCATCGCGCTGGGACGCAACAACTACACCGATTCGGCCGGCCCGGGCCAGACGCAGGGCTCCAACCTGATCCTGAGCGCGGGCGCGACGTCCAATCCCGGCTGGTACCGAGAGGCCTCGATCCATTCGATCTTGTGGAACCTGAACAGCCAGGTCGGCTTCAAGCCGATCCACGACACCCTCACCGGGCCGTTCAAGACCGGGGTGCCGGTGACTTCCATTCATCCGTTCACGGCTGCTTTCAACGTCGCAGCACCGGGGAGCGTTGCCGCATTGAATACATTGCTTGTCGGCCAGGGCATCAACGCTGCCTCGAACGATCCGTTTGGGGCACAGGAAACGAACGGCGGCGGCGGATCTGTTGCAAGCTTTGCCTTGCCGATGTACCGATCAGCCACAATGGGCGGCACTACCTCTGCTTGCGTGACCAACCAGGCCGGCGCCGACAACAAGCTTGGCAGTTTCGTCTACCTGAGGTTCACCGTACCCACGGCAGGCAACTACACCATCACCGCCGCCGCCACCGGGCCCGGCGCGGCCGCGGCGGACCCGGATTTCGCCGTCTTTGCGGGGCGTCAGATTGCCCAGGCCGACGGCCTCGGTGCCAGCGAAACCGCCGTTGTCGGCTTGCCCGCCGGTGACAACGTTCTGGTCCTCAGCGATTTCAATAATTCGTCGGCTAACACATGTTTCAACGTCACCATTCAATGAGGAGCCCCTCGATGGGCACGCATCACCACCTCGGGATCATCGTGGCGGCCGCATTGGCGATCGGCATGCCCTTGCAGGCCTGTGCCGATGGCAAACCAGGACGCAGCACCTCCAAGATGACCGCCGTGCCGGCAAAGTCGAACGGCTCGGGCGTTGCCGTGCAGTACCGCGTCGATGCCGTGCCGCAGGCCGGCGTTGCCACGCCGATCTTGCTGAGCTTCGAGGGCGTCACCGAGGCCGGCGCCACTGTTCGCTTTGCAGCCGACGCGGGCCTCTCGCTCATCGGCAGCGCCGGACCGCACGCGCTGCAGACCGGTCAAACGACCACGCTGACGGTCCAGGTGGTGCCGGACGCGGACGGCACCGGCTATCTCCACGTGTTCACGACCCAGCACGGCGCGACCAGCGCCACTTCGATCGTGGTGCAGGTCGGCAAGGCGCTTTCCGCCTTGCCCGAAGCCAGCGGACTCAAGCAAACGCCTGACGGCGACAAGATCCGGTCGATGCCGGTGAAGTAAGTCCTGGCGGGCGGCCATCTCGGCCGCTTGCGCCTCGCCCTCTTTGCGGGCTATAATCTTCGGCTCTGCCTAACTTGCGCCTCTCGGGGTGCGCGGCGGGTCAGAGCTTTATCAACCTTCTTTCGTATACCAAACGCTGTCGCCAATTGAAGTGGCAGCGGCGAAAGAGGATTCCATTTTGGAGAAAAACCAATGAGTCTGAGCAACTCCCTCGGGTTGCTGGGCCGCAAGGTGGGGATGATGCGTCTCTTCACCGATGACGGGGATGCAGTTCCCGTCACGGTGGTGGATGTGTCCAACAACCGCGTGACCCAGATCAAAACCCAAGAGACCGATGGCTACGTCGCACTTCAAGTGACGTTCGGTTCGCGCAAGGCATCGCGCGTTACCAAGCCCGAAGCCGGTCATCTCGCCAAGGCTGGCGTCGAAGCCGGCGAAATCATCCAGGAATTCCGTGTCACCGCCGATGCGGCCGCCCAGCACAAGGCTGGCGGCGCGATCGTCGTGGGCAGCGTGTTCGCGGTGGGCCAGAAGGTCGATGTGCAAGGCACCTCGATCGGCAAGGGCTTCGCCGGCACGATCAAGCGCCACAACATGAAGTCGCAGCGGGCGTCGCACGGCAACAGCCGTTCGCACAACGTTCCCGGCTCGATCGGCATGGCGCAGGATCCCGGCCGCGTGTTCCCGGGCAAGCGCATGACGGGTCATCTGGGCGACGTCACCGTGACCACCCAGAACCTCGACGTGATCCGCATCGACGAAGCGCGTCAGCTGCTTCTGATCAAGGGCGCGATTCCAGGCTCCAAGGGTGGCTTCGTCACCGTGCGTCCGGCCGTCAAGGCCAAGCCGCAAGCCGCTGAAGGAGCGAAGTAATGCAACTCGAACTCCTGAACGAACAAGGCCAGGCCGCGTCGAAATACGACGCCCCCGAGACCGTGTTCGGCCGTGACTACAACGAAGATCTGGTTCACCAGATCGTCGTCGCATTCCAGGCCAACGCACGCCAAGGCACGCGCGCCCAGAAGGACCGCGAACAGGTCAAGCACTCGACCAAGAAGCCTTTCAAGCAAAAGGGAACGGGCCGCGCCCGTGCCGGTATGACTTCCTCGCCGCTGTGGCGTGGGGGCGGCCGCATTTTCCCGAATATGCCCGACGAAAACTTCTCGCAGAAGATCAACAAGAAGATGTACCGCGCCGGCATGGCCGCCATCTTCTCGCAGCTCGCGCGCGAAGGCCGTCTGGCCGTGGTCGATTCGATCAAGGTCGACTCGCCCAAGACCAAGCCGCTGGCTGCCAGGTTCAAGGCGATGAATCTCGAGTCCGTGCTCGTGATCGCCGAGGAAGTCGACGAGAACCTGTACCTGGCCTCGCGCAACCTGGTGAACGTGCTCGTGGTCGAGCCGCGTTACGCCGACCCGGTGTCGCTGGTCCACTACAAGAAGGTGCTGGTCACCAAGGGCGCCGTCGACAAGCTCAAGGAGATGTTCGCATGAGCCGCATGAATCCTACGCCGCTGCAGCGCCAGTTCGACGAAGGTCGGCTGATGAGCGTGCTGGTCGCCCCGATCGTGTCCGAGAAGGCCACGATGGTCGGCGAGAAGTCGAATGCTGTCACTTTCAAGGTGTTGCAGGACGCCACCAAGCCCGAGATCAAGGCCGCCGTCGAACTGATGTTCAAGGTCGAAGTCCAGGGCGTGTCGGTGCTCAACACCAAGGGCAAGACCAAGCGCTTTGGCAAGTCCATGGGCCGCCGCGACAACGTTCGCAAGGCCTATGTGACGCTCAAGGCCGGTCAAGAGCTCAACCTCGTCGGGGAAGGCGCTTAATCATGGCCGTCATCAAGATGAAACCCACTTCGCCGGGCCAACGCGGCGCGGTGAAGATCTCGCGGGACCACCTCTACAAGGGTGCGCCGCACGCTGCGCTGCTGGAACCCCAGTTCCAGAAGGCCGGCCGCAACAACAACGGTCACATCACGACCCGTCACAAGGGCGGTGGCCATAAGCACCACTACCGCGTGGTGGACTTCGTGCGCAACAAGGACGGCATCCCGGCCAAGGTCGAACGCATCGAGTACGACCCGAACCGCACCGCCCACATCGCGCTCGTGTGCTATGCCGACGGCGAGCGCCGCTACATCATCGCCCCGCGCGGTCTGGAAGCCGGTGCAACGCTGCTGAGCGGTTCGGAAGCCCCGATCCGCGCCGGCAACACGCTGCCGATCCGCAACATTCCCGTGGGTTCGACGATCCACTGCATCGAACTGCAGCCCGGCAAGGGCGCGCAGATCGCCCGCTCGGCCGGTACCTCGGCCACGCTGCTGGCCCGCGAAGGCGTTTACGCCCAGGTCCGCATGCGCTCGGGTGAAGTTCGCCGCGTGCATGTCGAGTGCCGCGCGACCATCGGTGAAGTCGCCAACGAAGAACACAGCCTGCGCCAGCTCGGCAAGGCCGGTGTGAAGCGCTGGATGGGTATCCGCCCGACCGTTCGCGGCGTGGTGATGAACCCGGTCGACCACCCGCACGGTGGCGGCGAAGGCAAGACCGGCGAAGGCCGCCATCCTGTCGATCCCTGGGGCAATCTCACCAAGGGTTATCGCACCCGCAACAACAAGCGCACGCAGGTCTTCATCGTGTCGCGTCGCAAGAAGTAAGGGAAAGCACAATGACTCGCTCTCTCAAAAAGGGTCCGTTCGTCGATCACCACCTGGTGGCCAAGGCCGACAAGGCCGTGACGACCAAGGACAAGAAGCCGATCAAGACCTGGTCGCGTCGCTCGATGGTCCTGCCCGAGTTCATCGGCCTGACCATTGCCGTGCACAACGGCAAGCAGCACGTGCCCGTGTACATCACCGACCAGATGGTCGGCCACAAGCTCGGCGAATTTGCGCTCACGCGCACGTTCAAGGGGCACCCCGCGGACAAGAAAGTCCAGAAGAAGTAAGGAACGACCATGTCTGAAACACGTGCAGTCCTCCGCGGCGTCCGCCTCTCGGTCGACAAGGGCCGTCTGGTCGCCGACCTGATCCGCGGCAAGAAGGTCGATCAAGCGCTCAACGTTCTGCAGTTCACGCAGAAGAAGGCCGCTGTGATCATCAAGAAGGTGCTCGAGTCGGCCATTGCCAACGCCGAGCACAACGACGGTGCCGACATCGACGAACTGAAGGTCAAGACCATCTACGTCGAGCAGGGCGCCACGCTCAAGCGCTTCACCGCACGCGCCAAGGGCCGCGGTAACCGTATCAGCAAGCCCACGTGCCATGTGTACGTGACGGTTGGCAACTAAGTAGGCCTGGAAGACTATGGGACAAAAAATCCACCCGACCGGCTTCCGCCTTGCGGTCACCCGCAACTGGTCCAGCCGCTGGTATGCAAGCAACAAAGACTTCGCCGGCATGCTGGCCGAAGACATCAAGGTGCGCGAGTACCTGAAGAAGAAGCTCAAGAACGCATCCGTCTCGCGCGTGATGATCGAGCGTCCCGCCAAGAACGCCCGCATCACCATCTACTCGGCTCGTCCGGGCGTGGTGATCGGCAAGAAGGGCGAGGACATCGAGAACCTCAAGCGCGAACTGGGCAAGCAGCTGGGTGTGCCGGTCGCAGTGAACATCGAAGAAGTGCGCAAGCCTGAAATCGATGCTCAACTGATCGCCGACAGCATCACGCAACAGCTTGAAAAGCGGATCATGTTCCGTCGCGCCATGAAGCGTGCGATGCAGAACGCCATGCGTCTGGGTGCCCAGGGCATCAAGATCATGTCGTCGGGCCGCCTGAACGGCATCGAAATTGCCCGTTGCGAGTGGTACCGCGAAGGTCGCGTGCCCCTTCACACGCTGCGCGCCGACATCGACTACGGCACCTCGGAAGCCAAGACCACCTACGGCGTCATCGGCGTCAAGGTCTGGGTCTACAAGGGCGACACGCTGGGTCGCAACGACCTGCCGGCCGTCGAAACGCCGCGTCCTGACGAAGAGCGCCGCCCGCGTGGCCCGCGTCGCGATGGCCGCCCCGGTGGCGACCGTCCCGGCTCCGACCGCCGCGGCCCCGGCCCGCGCCCCGGTGCCCGTGGTCCGATCGGCGGCAACGTCGCTCCGGCCGACGGCAGCGACAAGCCCGCAGAAGCCACTGGTGCCGCTCCGGCAGCACCGGGTGCAGACTCGAAACCCGCCGTTAAGCGCGTGCGCAAGCCCGCGCCAGCTGCAGCAGCTGACGGTACCAAGACCGAGTAATCGGCCTTAGACAAGACCGGGAAGCCGGTCTTTTCAATACGGAGTAAGAAACATGCTGCAACCTGCACGCAGAAAGTTCCGCAAGGAACAAAAGGGCCGCAACACCGGCATCGCGACCCGCGGCAACGCGGTGTCGTTCGGTGACTTCGGCCTGAAGTCGATCGACCGCGGCCGTCTGACGGCACGTCAGATCGAAGCCGCTCGTCGCGCGATCTCGCGCCACGTCAAGCGCGGTGGCCGCATCTGGATTCGCGTGTTCCCCGACAAGCCGATCTCCCACAAGCCCGCCGAAGTGCGGATGGGTAACGGCAAGGGCAACCCCGAGTACTACGTCGCCGAAATCCAGCCTGGCAAGGTGATCTACGAGATCGTCGGCGTGCCCGAAGAACTCGCCCGCGAAGCGTTCCGCCTGGCCGCTGCCAAGCTGCCGCTGCGCACCACCTTCGTCGCGCGCCAGCTCGGCGCCTGATCGAGGAGAACATCCATGGCAACACGTAAGAAGAAGGACGCCGCGGCCAAGCCGGCCAAGACGTCGAAAGCCGCAGAGCTGCGCAACAAGGACGTTGCGGGCCTGCAAACCGAAATCAAGGATCTGCAGAAGGCCCATTTCGGACTGCGCATGCAGAAGGCGACGCAGCAACTGTCGAACACGTCGACGCTGCGCGTCACACGCCGCGACATCGCGCGTGCCAAAACCATTCTTGCGCAGAAGCAGCAGCAAGAAACCCAAGCCGCCAAGTAAGGAGTGAACATGACGGAAGCTAAAAAATCCCTCAAGCGCACCTTGATCGGCAAGGTGGTCAGCGACAAGCGCGAGAAGACCGTGACCGTGCTGGTCGAGCGTCGTGTGAAGCACGAGCTCTACGGCAAGATCGTGGCCAAGACGAGCAAGTACCACGCCCATGACGAAAAGGGCGAGTACAAGCTGGGCGACACCATCGAGATCACCGAAAGCCGGCCGATCTCGAAGACCAAGAACTGGGTCGTGACCCGTCTGGTCGAGAAGGCCGTGCTGGTCTGATCGCAGGCAAACGCAGCCAAAGCAAAAGCGGCCCACAATGTGGGCCGTTTTTCTTTTTCAGGAGCACCTCACATGATCAAAGTCGGCGACACCCTTCCTCCCGCGACCCTGCAGGAATATTCCGAAGTCGAAGGCGAAGGTTGCAGCATCGGCCCGAACCCGGTCGACGTGTCCAAGGCGGCCGCGGGCAAGACCATCGCGCTGTTCGCGCTGCCCGGCGCCTTCACGCCGACCTGCTCGGCCAAGCACGTGCCGGGCTACGTGCAGCACTTCGACGACTTCAAGGCTGCGGGCGTGGACGAGATCTGGTGCGTGAGCGTGAACGACGCCTTCGTCATGGGCGCTTGGGCGCGCGACCAGAAGACCGGCACCAAGGTGCGCATGCTGGCCGACGGCAGCGCCGCCTTCGCGAATGCGACGGGCCTCACGCTGGACCTGACCGGGCGCGGCATGGGCGTGCGCAGCAACCGCTATTCGATGCTCGTGAAGGACGGCAAGGTCGCGACGCTGAATGTCGAAGCGCCGGGCAAGTTCGAAGTCAGCGACGCTGACACCCTGCTCAAGCAGGCCCGCGGCTGAACGATTGCACCCTCAGAGCTCCACTTTGAGGTAGTGCGACCCCGCAATGGGGTTGTGATAGTAGGGCGGCACTTCCACGAAGCCCAGGTCTTCGTACAGCGCCCGCGCCGATTCCATGTCGTCGAGCGTGTCCAGCAGCACGCAGGCATAGCCGGCGCCCCGTGCCGCATCCAGGATGGCTTCGGCCATCTGGCGGCCCAGTCCCAGGCCGCGGAAGGCCGGGCGCACGTAGAGCCGCTTCATCTCGGCCGCGTTCGGGTAGTCGGTCGTGTCCAGCGGCCGCAGCGCGCAGCAGCCGGCGACATGCGCCAAGCCGCCCTGCGCGCGCTGCATCAGCGGCACGTCGGCCATCGCCGCGGCGTCCTTGGTGTCGACCAACGCCAGCAGCAGCGCGCCGCGCGGCTCCACGTAGTCGCCGGGCAGCGTGGCCAGCTCTTGCTCGAAGTTCTGGAAGCCGAGGTCGATGCCCAGCGACGCAGCGTAGTCCCTGAAGATCGCGCGCGTCGCCTCCAACTCGGCGGTCTCATCGGGCGTCAGCAGCACGATGGCCGGCGTGTCGGCCAGTGGCAGGGGGCGTGAGACCGAGAAGCTCATGCGCGCAGCGACGCGATCCACGCCGCAAATGCCGTGCAAAGCGCGAACACGACCAGGGCCAGCAACCGCGACGCGGCGTCGTCGCGGCTCGGCGCCGCGCTGCCGTCCACCACCAGCTTGTCGCCCGAAATCATCGGCCGCACCAGGCGGTGGCGCTTGACGAGCACGTAATACAGCACCGCCAGCACATGCAGGGTCACCAGCGCGATCACGATCCATTTGCCCTGCGCGGTGTGCCAGCCTGTGGCCAGGCTGACCGTCGCGCCCGAGACGAAGCGCGTGAGCGGGCCCGCCGCGGCGATCTCGTCGTCTGCCACCAGACCGCTCGCCACCTGCAGCACCAGGATCGCGAGTACCGCAAAAACCGAGAACGCGCCGAGCGGCGAGTGGCCGATGAGGTGGTCGGGGTGGGCGCGTCCCCGCAGGTAGTTCATGACCGAGCCGGGCGAGTAGATGAAGGCCGCGAAGCGCGACCAGCGCCCGCCGATGAAGCCCCAGATCAGGCGAAACAGGAGCAGCGACAGCACCGCGTAGCCGACGCGGAAATGCCATTCCATGATGCCGGCGAAGCCCGTGACGAGCTGGCTGATCACCGCCGCAGCCAGCGTCCAGTGAAACAGGCGCGTCGGCAGGTCCCAGACCCGCGTGCGGGTCGCCCTCGCGCCGTCCAGGCTCGCACGGCGCGTGGTGGGCTGGAGGGTGTCGGGCATCAGGGGAGGTACGGGGCGCTGCGGAAGGCGCAGATTAGCAAAGTCGCGGCCGCTGCGCCTTCGGGTTGTCTCTATGCACAGCGCCGGACCAGCCCCTAAACTGGCCCGCGGCGCCAGCCCATGGCGTTGCCAACAAGGAAAAACACGATGAATCGCCTTGCCTCGTTCACCCTGGCTGCGGCCGGTGTCGCGCTCTGTTTGCCCGCCTTCGCGCAGTTCGCCAAGACCGAAGATGCCATCAAGTACCGTCAGAGTGCCATGTTCATCCAGAGCCAGCATGTGGGCCGTCTGGGCGCCATGGCCAGCGGTCGCGCACCCTTCGACGCCGCGGCGGCGGTTGCCAATGCCCAGGTGGTGGCCGAAATCTCGAAGCTGCCCTGGGCCGGTTTCGGCCCCGGGACCGAGGGCGGCAAGGCCAAGCCGGAAATCTGGAAGGAACAGCCGAAGTTCAAGGAGCTCAGCGAGAAGCTGATGGCCGAGACCAGCAAACTCCCCGCCGCTGCCGGCAGCCTGGAAACGCTCAAGGCCGCGATGGCATCGGTGGGTGGCACATGCAAGTCGTGCCACGACAGTTTCCAAAAGGAGTAGCTCTCCCTCAGGTTGGGCTTACGCCTCTGCGAGCAGCTTCTCGATCAGCTTGTGCAGTTCGGCGAAATCGGGCTCGCCCACGTAGCGCTTCACGATCTCGCCGCGCTTGTTGACGATGTAGGTGGTGGGCGTGAGCTTGACGTCGCCCCAGGCCTGGGCGACCGCGCCCGTGTTGTCGATCGCCACCTTGAACGGCAGCTTGCGCGTCTCGACGAAGTTGACGACGTAGCTCGGCGGGTCGTAGCTCATCGCCACCGCCAGCGTGTCGTAGCCTCGGCCCTTGTACTTGTCGTAGGTCGCGATGACCTTGGGCATCTCGGCCACGCAAGTGACGCAGCTCGTGGCCCAGAAATTGACCAGCGTGACCTTGCCTTTAAGATCGTCCGTGCTCTTCTTGCTGCCGTCGAGCAGCACGAAGGTCGATGCCGGCGCCGCCGACACGCCGGTCGTCAGGTACACACCCGCGCCGGCGGCCAAGGCGATTGCAACCGCAGCGGCGGAGATGATTTTTTTCATGGGAGAACGATGGATGGATCGCCGCAATTTTAGTTCCGCCTGCCTGATCGCGCCTGCCGCCCTGGTATTGCTTGCCACGCGACAGGCCCACGCGCTGACGCTGGACGACATCACCGCCGGCGATGCCTCCAAGGGCCTCAAGGCCGCGCTCGAGAAGGGCGCCACTGCCGCCGTCGGCCTGCTCGGTCGCCAGGACGGCTTTCTCGGCAATCCCAAGGTGCGCATCCCGCTGCCCGGCTACCTCGAGGACGCGGCCAAGATGCTGCGCATGGTGGGCCAGGGCGGCCGCATCGACGAGCTCGTGACCGCGATGAACCGCGCCGCCGAGCAGGCGGTGCCGGCCGCCAAGGACCTGCTGGTGAATGCGGTGCGCACCATGAGCGTGGCCGACGCCAAGGGCATCCTGGTCGGCGGCGGCACCTCCGTCACCGACTTCTTCGCCAGCAAGACCCGTGCGCCGCTGACCGAACGCTTCCTGCCCGTCGTGACCTACGCCACCGTCAAGGTCAAGCTGGCCGAGAAGTACAACAGCATCGCCGGCAAGGCCGCCGGCTACGGCCTGGTGAAAAAGGAAGACGCCAACATCCAGCGCTACGTGACCGGCAAATCGCTCGATGGCCTCTACCTGATGATCGGCGAGGAGGAGCGCAAGATCCGTCAAGACCCGGTCGGCAGCGGCAGCGCCATCCTGCAGAAGGTGTTCGGCGCGCTTCGTTGATGGCTCTCATGTCCCGTCCCCGGTGCGCGGTCTTCGCGCTGGCAGCGGTTCTCGGCGCCTGCAGCCCCGTCTTCAACTGGCGCGAAGTGCCGATCGCGGACGACGGCCTGGTCGCGCTCCTGCCCTGCAAGCCCGACCGCGCGACGCGCGCGCTGCCGCTCGGCACCGAGTCGATCAGCGTCGACATGGCCGGTTGCCAGGCCGGCGGCGCCACCTTCGCCGTGGCGCACGTCGCGGCCGGCAGCGCCGAGCAGGCCGAAAGCTGGATGCGCGCCTGGCGCGCTGCGACGCGCACGCAACTGTCCGGCAGGGTGATTGCCGAAGCGCCGGCCACGCTGCCCCGGGCGGCGATCTCGCCGGGGCCGGTGCGGCTCGATGCCGAGGGCGGCAACGGCGGCGTGCCGGCCCATATCCTCTGGTTCGCCCAGCGAAGCGGCGGCAAGATGGCGCTCTACCAGGCGACCGTGCTCGGCAAGCCCTCTTCGCCCGAGGCACTGCCGACCTTTTTCGAAGGGCTGCGGCTTCCATGAACGGCGCCCTGAAGGGCCCTGGCCGCATTGCCGCGGTCTTCCTGGCCTTCGCCTTCGCCTACTTCCTGTCGACGCTGGTGCGCGCCATCACGGCCACGCTGTCCCCCACGCTGACGGCGGATTTCGAACTTCAGGCGCGCGACCTCGGCCTGCTCGCGGGCGGCTACTTTCTCGGCTTCGCGTTCACGCAGCTGCCCATGGGCAGCTGGCTCGACCGCCACGGCCCCAAGCGCGTGATCGTCTGCTTCCTGGCGGCGGCGGTCGCCGGCTGCCTCCTGTTCTCGATGGCCACGCAGTTCTGGGTGCTGCTGGCGGCACGGATCCTCACCGGCGTCGGCGTCAGTGCGTGCCTGATGGCGCCGCTGACCGGTTACCGGCGCTGGTTCGATCCGGCGCTGCAGCTGCGCAGCAACTCCTGGATGCTGATGGTCGGCTCGCTCGGCCTGGTCGCCGCCACGCTGCCGGTGCAGTGGCTGATGCCGCTCATGGGCTGGCGGCCGCTCTTCTGGCTGCTCGCGGGCGGCGTGCTGGTCTCGATGCTGCTGATCGCCTGGGCGGCGCCTGCCTGGGACAACCGGGCTCACGTCGTCGATGCCCCCAAGGACGCCGGCTATGCCGCCGTGTGGCGCGATCCCTTCTTCCGCAAGCTGGTGCCGGTCGGCTTCTTCAACTACGGCGGCTTCGTCGCCATGCTGACGCTCTGGGTCGTGCCCTGGCTCACGCGCGTCGCCGGCTACGCGCCGCAGGAAGCCGCGGACGGCCTGTTCTGGATCAGCATCGCGATGCTCGTCACCTACTGGCTCTGGGGCGCCGCCAATCCGTGGCTGGTCCGGCGCGGCATCGCGGCCAGCCGCCTGATCGGCTGGCTGCTGCCGCTCGCGATGGCGGCTTTCGCCGGCATCCTGGTACTCGGCCCCGCCGCGGGCACCGTGGCGTGGACGGTCTTTCTTTGCAGTTCCACCGTGGTGGCGCTGGCCCAGCCCGCCGTCGCGATGGCGCTCCCCGCCGCGCTGGCGGGGCGCGCGCTCTCGGCGTACAACCTGGTGGTGTTTCTCGGCGTTTTCGTGGTCCAGTGGGGCGTCGGCCTGCTGATCGACCTGTTCGGCCGTGCAGGATTCGACACAGTGGGCGCTTTTCGCGGCGCGCTGGGGCTGTTTCTGGGCTGCTGTTTGTTGTCTTATTTCTACTTCCTGTGGGCGCCCCCGCATAATCGACAGACCGCCCTCCGACCCGCATGAACAGCATCTTCATCATTGCCCACTCGCCGCTCGCGCAGGCGCTGCGGCAGTGTGCGCTGCATGTGTTTCCCGACAGCGAGCACGCGATCGTTGCGCTCGACGTGCTGCCCAACGTGTCGCCGGACGAAACCCTCGCGGCGGCGCGCATCACGCTGGCCCAGCTGCAGAACGCGCCCCGTTCGCAGGTGCTGGTGCTGGCCGATGTGTTCGGCGCCACGCCCTGCAACGTGGCGCAGAAGCTGGTCGACGGCGTGCGTTCGCGCCTCGTGGCCGGTGTCAACCTGCCGATGCTGCTGCGCGCCGTAAGCTACCGCAACGAACCGCTCGAAACCCTGGTGCAGCGCGCGCTCACCGGCGGCACCGCGGGCGTGATGCAGGTGGCGGTGGCGGCACCCCAGAACCAGGCGAGAAGAAAGCACAGTGATCAAGACATCCGTGACCATCAGCAATAAGCTGGGGCTGCATGCACGCGCCTCGGCCAAACTCACCAAGCTCGCAGGCAGCTTCCCCTGCGACGTCTGGCTGGCGCGCGGCGATCGCCGCGTCAATGCCAAGAGCATCATGGGCGTGATGATGCTGGCCGCGGGCATCGGCGTGACGGTGGAAATCGAGACCAACGGGGAACGCGAGCAGGAGGCCTTGGACGCCATCGTCGCCTTGATGAACGACAAATTCGGAGAAGGCGAATGACGTTCGCCGTCCACGGGCTCCCGGTCGCCCGTGGCATCGCCATCGGCCGCGCCGTGCTCGTGGTTTCGAGCCGCATCGACGTGGCGCACTACTTCATCAAGCCCGAACAGATCGAGACCGAGATCGACCGCGTGCGCACCGCGCGCAATGCGGTGGCCGAGGAGCTTCAGAAGCTGCAGGCCAGCGTCGCGCTGATGGGCCCGAACGACGCGCCGCACGAGCTCGCCGCGCTGCTCGAGGTGCACCAGATGCTGCTGCAGGACGAGGTGCTCACCGGCGGCGTCAAGCACTGGATCGTCGAGCGCCTCTACAACGCCGAATGGGCGCTGACCACGCAGCTCGAGGTGATCGCGCGCCAGTTCGACGAGATGGAGGACGAATACCTGCGCGAGCGCAAGGCCGACCTCGAACAGGTGGTCGAACGCCTCCTGCACCGCATGAAGGGCACCGCTGCCGTGCTGGCGCCGACGCCGCCGCGGCGCAAGCGCACGGCCGAGGACGACGACACCGATCCGACCACCAACGACGCGATCGACGCCCCGCTGGTGCTGATCGCGCACGACCTGTCGCCGGCCGACATGCTGCAGTTCAAGAAGAGCGTGTTCGCCGGCTTCGTCACCGACGTGGGCGGCCGCACGTCGCACACCGCAATCGTCGCGCGCAGCATGGACATCCCGGCCGTGGTCGGCGCGCGCAGCGCGAGCCAGCTGGTGCGGCAGGACGATTGGGTCATCATCGATGGCGACGCCGGCGTGGTGATCGTCGACCCCTCGCCGATCATCCTGGCCGAGTACGGCTTCAAGCAGCGCCAGAACGACCTCGAGCGCGGGCGGCTGTCGCGCCTGCGTCACAAGCCGGCCGTCACGCTCGACGGCCAGCGCGTCGACCTGCTGGCCAACATCGAGATGCCCGAAGACACGCTCGGCGCCGTCAAGGCCGGCGCGGTGGGCGTCGGCCTGTTCCGCAGCGAGTTCCTGTTCATGGGCCGCGAGGCCCAGCGCCTGACGCGCCTGCCCGACGAGGAGGAGCAGTACCAGGCCTACAAGCGCGCGGTCGAAGGCATGCAGGGCATGCCGGTCACGATCCGCACCATCGACGTCGGCGCCGACAAGCAGATCGACGGCAAGGCCGTACGCGAAGATTCGCACCTCAACCCGGCGCTCGGCCTGCGCGCGATCCGCTGGAGCCTGGCCGACCCGGCCATGTTCCTCACGCAGTTGCGCGCCATCCTGCGCGCCGCCGCGCACGGCGAAATCCACCTGTTGATCCCCATGCTCGCGCACGCGAGCGAGATCCGACAGACGCTTTCGCTGATCGACTTCGCGCGCGCCGAGCTCGACAACCGCGGCGTGGTGCACGGCCACGTGAAGCTCGGCGCGATGATCGAGATCCCGGCCGCGGCGCTCACGCTCAAGACCTTCCTGAAGTACTTCGACTTCCTGTCGATCGGCACCAACGACCTGATCCAGTACACGCTGGCCATCGACCGCGCCGACGAGTCGGTAGCGCATCTCTACGACCCGGCCCATCCGGCGGTGCTGCGCCTGGTGGCCGAAACCATCGCCGAGTGCCGGCGCCAGGGCAAGGGCGTGAGCGTGTGCGGCGAAATGGCGGGCGACGTCGCGTTCACGCGACTGCTGCTGGGCATGGGGCTGCGCAGCTTCTCGATGCACCCTTCGCAGATCCTCGCGGTCAAGCAGGAGGTGCTGCGCGCCGACACCAGCAAGCTCGAAGGCTGGGCGCGCGAAGTGCTCGAGTCCGAGGACCCGGCGGCCGCGCTCGCGCCCCTGGCCGCGCGCTAGCGTCGCGCGTCGCCGACCCGCTCAGGGTTTGCACGCAGGCCCGTATCCGGCAGCCCGGACGGCGCGGCGGCAAGGCGTACGGATCACCGGCATCCCGGTCGCCACGCCGCCCTGCCAACCCCTGACAAATCAATGACTTAGCGCGCTTCGCGCCGTGTGCGCGGCGTGGCACATCCGTTGCTCAGAGCAATGGCCGGCCGCATCACCCGATGCGAGACCAGGCCATGACACAGGAGACAACGATGAGCACGTCGGGCGACCTCGATCCCACAGAGACAGGCGAATGGGTGGATGCGCTGAGCGCGGTCCACCAGATCCGCGGCAGCGAGCGGGCGAATTACCTCATCAACCGCCTGGTCGACGAAGGCCGGCGCGACGGCGTCTACGTGCCGCGCTCGCTGAACACCGCGTACCGCAACACCATCCCGCCGGAGCGCGAGGAGAAGAATCCCGGCAACCGCGAGATCGAGCATCGCCTGCGCTCGATCATCCGCTGGAACGCGATGGCGATCATCCTGCGCGCCAACAAGGACTCGTCCGAACTCGGCGGCCACATCGCGAGCTTCCAGTCGGCCGCGACGCTGTACGACATCGGCTTCGGCCACTTCTGGCACGCGGCGACCGACACGCACGGCGGCGACCTGCTGTTCATCCAGGGCCACAGCTCGCCCGGCATCTACGCGCGCGCCTTCCTCGAAGGCCGGCTGAGCGAGCAGCAGCTGCTCAACTACCGCCAGGAGGCCGACGGCGCCGGCATCCCGTCCTATCCGCATCCGTGGCTCATGCCCGACTTCTGGCAGTTCCCCACGGTCTCGATGGGGCTGGGGCCGCTGATGGCGATCTACCAGGCGCGCTTCCTGAAGTACCTGCACGGCCGCGGCCTGGCCGACACGGCGCCGCGCAAGGTCTGGGCCTTCATGGGCGACGGCGAGATGGACGAACCCGAATCGCTGGGCGCGATCTCGCTCGCCGGCCGCGAGAGCCTGGACAACCTTGTCTTCGTCATCAACTGCAACCTGCAGCGCCTCGACGGCCCGGTGCGCGGCAACGGCAAGATCGTGCAGGAACTGGAGAGCGTGTTCCGCGGCGCCGGCTGGAACGTCATCAAGGTGCTGTGGGGCAGCGGCTGGGACGCGTTGCTCGCGAAGGACAAGAGCGGCAAGCTGCTCACGCGCATGGAAGAGTGCGTCGACGGCGAGTACCAGGACTTCAAGAGCAAGAGCGGCGCCTACGTGCGCGAGCATTTCTTCGGCAAGTACGAGGAAACGCGCGCGCTCGTCGCCGACATGAGCGACGACGACATCTGGGCGCTGACGCGCGGCGGCCACGATCCGCAGAAGGTGTTCGCTGCCTACGCGGCCGCCGTCAAGCACACCGGCCAGCCGACGCTCATCCTGCCCAAGACCGTGAAGGGCTACGGCATGGGCGAATCGGGCGAAGGCCAGATGATCGCGCACCAGGCCAAGAAGATGACGCAGGACGCGCTGCGCGGCTTTCGCGATCGCTTCCAGATCCCGGTCTCCGACGAGGACCTGCCCAAGATTCCCTTCATCAAGCTGCCCGAAGACAGCCCGGAGATGAAGTACCTGCGCGAGCGCCGTGCCGCGCTCGGCGGCTACCTGCCGCAGCGCAGGCGCAAGTCGGCGTCGCTCGAGATCCCGCCGCTTGCGACCTTCGAGCGGCTGCTCAAGGACACCGGCGAGCGCGAGATCTCCACCACCATGGCCTTCGTGCAGATGCTCGGCACGCTGGTGCGCGACAAGGCGATCGGCAGACACGTGGTGCCGATCGTGCCGGACGAATCGCGCACCTTCGGCATGGAGGGCATGTTCCGCCAGCTCGGCATCTGGTCCTCGCTCGGCCAGCTCTACAAGCCGCAGGACGCCGACCAGCTGATGTACTACCGCGAGTCGAAGGACGGGCAGGTGCTGCAGGAAGGCATCAACGAAGGCGGCGCGATGTCGAGCTGGATCGTCGCCGCCACCTCGTACAGCACGAACAACGTGCCGATGATCCCGTTCTACATCTACTACTCGATGTTCGGCCTGCAGCGCGTGGGCGACCTGGCCTGGCTGGCCGGCGACATCCGCGCGCGCGGCTTCCTGCTCGGCGGCACCGCCGGGCGCACCACGCTCAACGGCGAAGGCCTGCAGCACGAGGACGGCCACAGCCACATCCTGGCCGGCACCATTCCGAACTGCGTCTCCTACGACCCGACCTTCGCCTACGAGGTGGTCGCCATCGTGCGCGACGGCATGCGGCGCATGTACGCCGACCAGGAGGACGTGTACTACTACATCACCCTGATGAACGAGAACTACCCGCACCCCGGCATGCCCGAGGGCAGCGAGGCGGGCATTCTCAAGGGCCTCTACCAGCTCAGCGACGGCGGCAAGACGCCGAAGAAGGGCCACCGCGTGCAGCTCATGGGCAGCGGCACCATCCTGCGCGAAGTGATGTTCGCGGCCGAGCTGCTGAAGAACGACTTCGGCATCGCGGCTGACGTGTGGAGCGCGACCAGCTACAACGAACTGCGCCGCGACGGCATGGCCGCCGAACGCTGGAGCCGGCTGCACCCGACCGAGCCGGCGCGCAAGAGCCACGTCGAGGCCTGCCTCGACGGCCACGACGGCCCGGTGATCGCGGCCACCGACTACATGCGCAATTACGCCGACCAGGTGCGCGAGTACGTGCAGGCCGCCGGCCGGCGCTACACCGTGCTCGGCACCGACGGCTTCGGCCGCAGCGACTACCGCCGCAAGCTGCGCCGCTTCTTCGAGGTCGACCGCTGGCACGTGGCCGTGGCGGCCCTCAAGGCGCTGGCCGACGACGGCGTGATCAAGCCCGCCGTCGTCGCCGAAGCGATCAAGACCTACGGGCTCGACGCCGAGCGTGCGGCCCCCTGGACGGTGTGAGGCGCGAAATGAGCAAGACAACAGACATCCAGGTGCCCGACATCGGCGACTTCAGCGACGTGCCGGTGATCGAGATCTTCGTCAAGGTCGGCGACGTCGTGAAGGCCGAGGACCCGCTGGTCTCGCTCGAGTCCGACAAGGCGACCATGGACGTGCCCGCGCCGCATGGCGGCAAGGTCGCCTCCATCGACGTCGCTATCGGCGACAAGGTAAGCCAGGGCCGCGTGATCATGCGCTTCGAAGCCGAAGGCGCGACCGCCGCCGCCGCGCCCGCCGAGGCGGCCAAGCCCAGCGTCAGCGCGCCGCCCTCGCCGGTGAGCGCGCCGGCCGGCCTGGCCGAGGTGCGCGTGCCCGACATCGGCGACTTCAGCGACGTGCCGGTGATCGAGATCTTCGTCAAGGTCGGCGACACCGTGAAAGCCGAGGATCCGCTGGTCTCCCTCGAATCCGACAAGGCCACGATGGACGTGCCCGCGCCGCTGTCGGGCGTGGTGAAGGAGATCAGGGTCGCCCTCGGCGACAAGGTCAGCGAAGGCTCGGTGATCCTGGCGCTCGCAACAGGTGATGCGACGCCCGCCGCGGCGTCGCCTGCCGCCGCCGCGCCCGTGCAGGCCGCTGCGGCGTCGGCATCGGCCTCATCGCCTGCAGCATCAGCCGCCGTCGACGAAACCGGCTTCGCGCTCGCCTATGCCGGCCCCGCGGTGCGCAAGCTTGCCCGCGAGCTCGGCGTCGACCTCGGAAAGATCAAGGGCACCGGCGACCACGGCCGCATCGTGCGGGCAGACGTCGAAGCCTTCGCCAAGGGCGGCGGCGCTGCGGCTGCCGCGCCCGCTGCCGGCAAGGCCGCGGCGCCCGTCGGTGGTGGAGGGGGCGGGCTCGACCTGCTGCCCTGGCCCAAGGTCGACTTCGCCAAGTTCGGCCCGACCGAACGCAAAGAACTGTCACGCATCAAGAAGATCAGCGCAGCGAACCTGCACCGGAACTGGGTCGTCATTCCCCATGTGACGACGCACGACGAGGCCGACATCACCGACCTCGAACAGTTCCGCGTGCAGATGAACAGGGAGCTGGAGAAGTCGGGCGTCAAGATCAGCATGCTGCCCTTCATGATGAAGGCGGCGGTGGCGACGCTGAAGAAGTTCCCGGAGTTCAACGCCAGCCTCGACGGCGACGCGTTGGTGCTGAAGAACTACTGGCACATCGGCTTTGCGGCCGACACGCCCAACGGCCTGATGGTGCCGGTGATCCGAGACGTCGACAAGAAGACCGTGCCCGACATCGCGAAGGAGATGGGCGAACTCGCCAAGCTCGCGCGCGACGGCAAGCTCAAGCCAGACCAGATGTCGGGCGGCACCTTCACCATCAGTTCGCTCGGCGGCATCGGCGGCATCTACTTCACGCCCATCATCAATGCGCCCGAGGTCGCGATCATGGGCGTGTGCAAGAGCTACTGGAAGCAGCACTCGAGCGACGGCAAGACCTACCAGTCGCGACTGACCCTGCCGCTGTCCCTGTCCTGGGATCACCGCGTGATCGACGGCGCGGCCGCCGCGCGCTTCAACGTCCATTTCGCCAACGTGCTCGCCGATCTGCGGCGCGTGCTGTTCTGAACGAAGGAATCCTCCCATGGCCCAACTCGTGGAAGTCAAGGTCCCCGACATCGGCGACTTCAAGGATGTCGCGATCATCGAACTGATGATCAAGCCCGGCGAGGTCATCGCCGTCGAGACCGGCCTGATCATGGTCGAGTCCGACAAGGCGTCGATGGAGATTCCGTCCAGCCATGCCGGCACCGTCAAGGAGCTCAAGGTGCAGCTCGGCGACAAGGTCAGCGAAGGGTCGGTGATCCTTGTCGTCGAGACGGCGGCAGCCTCGCCCTCACCCCAACCCTCTCCCGCATCCGCTCCCGCACCCGCGTCCGTCCCGGCACCCGCGGCCGGCAGCTACGCCGGCAAGATCGACATCGAATGCGAGGTGCTGGTGCTCGGCGCTGGTCCCGGCGGCTATTCGGCCGCATTCCGCAGTGCCGACATCGGCATGAAGACCGTGCTGGTCGAGCGCTACGCGTCGCTCGGCGGCGTGTGCCTGAACGTCGGCTGCATCCCGTCGAAGGCGCTGCTGCACACCGCGAGCGTGATGGACGAGGTCAAGACGCTCGGCCACCACGGCATCAAGTACGCCGCGCCCGAGATCGACATCGACGCGCTGCGCAGCTTCAAGGACGGCGTCGTCAAGAAGCTCACCGGCGGCCTGGCCGGCATGGCCAAGGGCCGCAAGGTCGAGGTCGTCACCGGCGTGGGCAGCTTCCTCGATCCGCACCACGTCGAGGTGGTGGCCGAGGGCGGCGCGCGCAAGGTTGTGAAGTTCGCCAAGGCCATCATCGCCGCCGGCTCGCAGGCGGTGAAGCTGCCCTTCATGCCCGAGGACGAACGCGTCGTCGACTCCACCGGCGCGCTGCTGCTCAAGAACATTCCCAAGCGCATGCTGGTGATCGGCGGCGGCATCATCGGCCTGGAGATGGCCACCGTCTACTCGACGCTCGGCACGCGCATCGACGTGGTCGAGATGCTCGACGGGCTGATGCAGGGCGCCGACCGCGACCTGGTCAAGGTGTGGGAGAAGTTCAACGCATCGCGCTTCGACCACGTCATGCTGAAGACCAAGACCGTCGGCGCCAAGGCGACGCCGGCCGGCATCGAAGTCGCCTTCGAAGGCGAGAAGGCGCCGAAAGAAGCACAGGTCTACGACCTCGTGCTCGTGGCCGTCGGCCGCAGTCCCAACGGCAAGAAGATCGGCGCCGACAAGGCCGGCGTGGCGGTCACCGAGCGCGGCTTCATCGATGTCGACAAGCAGATGCGCACCAACGTGCCGCACATCTTCGCGATCGGCGACATCGTCGGCCAGCCGATGCTCGCGCACAAGGCGGTGCACGAGGCGCATGTCGCCGCCGAGGCCGCGCACGGCGAGCCGTCCTTCTTCGATGCGCGGCAGATCCCGTCGGTCGCCTACACCGACCCCGAGGTCGCCTGGGCCGGCAAGACCGAGGAGCAGTGCAAGGCCGAGGGCATCAAGGTCGGCAAGGCGGTGTTCCCCTGGGCCGCGTCGGGCCGCGCCATCGCCAACGGCCGCGACGAGGGCTTCACCAAGCTCCTGTTCGACGAAGCCACGCACCGCGTGATCGGCGGCGGCATCGTCGGCACGCACGCCGGCGACCTGATCAGCGAGGTCTGCCTCGCGATCGAGATGGGCTGCGAGCCGTCCGACATCGGCAAGACCATCCATCCGCATCCGACGCTGGGCGAATCGATCGGCATGACGGCCGAATTGTTCGAAGGCCACTGCACCGACCTGCCGCCGGTGAAGAAGAAGTAGGGAGGCGCCGCCATGCCTGTTCAACTCGCCTTCGAGGTGCTCGGCGACGGACCGCCGGTGGTGATCCTGCACGGCCTGTTCGGCGCCGGCCGCAACTGGACGCACGTCGCGCAGTCGCTCGCCGCCCGGCACCGCGTCTACCTGCCCGACGCGCGCAACCACGGCGCCTCGGCCTGGGCCGAGACCATGTCGTACACCGACATGGCGGGCGACGTGCTGGCGCTCATCGAGCGCGAGCGGCTGCAGCGGCCCTTCATCATCGGCCACAGCATGGGCGGCAAGACGGCCATGGCGCTCGCGCTCGGCCTGCAGGCGCAGGAGGCGATCGGCGGCGTCGCGGTGATCGACATCGCACCCGCGTCCTATGCCGACCAGTTCTCCTCGTACGTGTCGGCCATGCGCAGCCTGGACCTGGCCGCGGCCACCAGCCGCAGCGAGATCCGCCGCGCGCTGGCGGACAGCCTGGTCGGCGAGGCGCCGGTCGACTTCCTGATGCAGAACCTCCGGCGCCACGAGGACCGCTTCGACTGGCGGCTCAACCTGATGGCAACGGCGGTCTGTATGCACGAACTCTGCGGCTTTCCCGAGGCGCTGCAGCGCGCGCGCTACGACGGGCCGGCGCTCTTCGTCTCGGGCGCGGAATCCGACTACGTCAACTCCGATTCGCTGGCCGGCATCCGCCGGCTCTTCCCCTGCGCCGAGTTCGAGTGCATCGCCGATGCCGGGCACTGGGTGCACGCGGACCAGCCGGCAGCGCTGCTGTGCGGGCTGCACGACTGGCTGGGCGAGGCGCGCGCCTGCGCGCCGCCCTGAACCCGATCCCAGCGAGCCGACACACCCACAGACCACCGGAGACGACACCATGTCCGACAACCTGCGCGAAGCCGCGCTCGACTACCACCGCTTTCCGACGCCCGGCAAGATCTCGGTGACGCCGACCAAGCCGATGGCGACGCAGCGCGACCTGGCGCTCGCCTACTCGCCGGGCGTCGCCGATGCCTGCATGGAGATCGCGCGCGATCCGGCCGAGGCGATGAACCTCACCTCGCGCGCCAACCTCGTGGCCGTCATCACCAACGGCACTGCGGTGCTGGGCCTGGGCAACATCGGTCCGCTGGCGGGCAAGCCGGTGATGGAGGGCAAGGCCTGCCTGTTCAAGAAGTTCGCCGGCATCGACGTGTTCGACATCGAGCTCGACGAGAACGATCCTGACGCGCTCATCGACACCATCGCGCGCATGGAGCCCACCTTCGGCGGCATCAACCTGGAGGACATCAAGGCGCCCGAGTGCTTCTACATCGAGAAGAAGCTGCGCGAGCGCATGAAGATCCCCGTCTTCCACGACGACCAGCACGGCACCGCCATCGTCGCGGCCGCGGCCATCCTCAACGCGCTGCGGCACGTGGACAAGAACATCGCCGAGGTCAAGCTCGTCGCCTCCGGCGCCGGCGCCGCGGCGCTGGCCTGCCTGGACCTGATCGTCAGCCTCGGCCTGCCGTTGCGCAACATCTTCGTGTCCGACAGCCTGGGCGTGGTCTATGCGGGACGCAAGGAGCAGATGGACCCGAACAAGGCCCGCTATGCGCAGGAGACGCCGGCGCGCAAGCTGGCCGAGATCATCGGCGGCGCGGACATCTTCCTCGGCCTCTCGGCCGGCGGCGTGCTGAAGCCCGAGATGGTGAAGGAGATGGCGCGCGATCCCATCATCCTCGCGATGGCCAACCCGACGCCGGAGATCCTGCCGGAGGACGCGCTGGCGGTGCGTCCCGACGCGATCCTCGGCACCGGGCGTTCGGACTATCCGAACCAGGTCAACAACGTGCTGTGCTTCCCGTTCATCTTCCGCGGCGCGCTCGATGTCGGCGCCACCACGATCAACGAGGAGATGAAGCTCGCCGCGGTGCGCGCCATCGCCGACCTTGCGCATGCAGAGATCCCCGAAGTGGTGGCGCAGGCCTACGGCGCGGTCGGGCTGCGCTTCGGCCGCGACTACCTGATCCCCAAGCCCTTCGATCCGCGGCTGATCGAGGCGGTCGCGCCCGCGGTCGCGCAGGCGGCGGTGGACAGCGGCGTCGCCACGCGGCCGATCGCCGACATGCCGGCCTACCGGCAGCGCCTGTCGCAGTTCGTCTACCAGTCCGGCAGCAGCATGCAGCCGCTGTTCGCCGCGGCCAAGCGGTCGCCGCGGCGCGTGGTCTATGCCGAAGGCGAGGACGAGCGCGTGCTGCGCGCCGCGCAGGTGGTGGTCGACGAGGGCCTCGCGCGGCCGCTGCTGCTCGGGCGCCCCGACGTGATCGCGCAGCGCATCGAGCAGTTCGGCCTGCGCCTCGCGATCGGCAAGGACTGCGAGACCGTCGACCTGCTCGACCCCGCGGTGTATGGCGAAGCGGCCGAGGACTACCACCAGCTGCGCCGCCGCGATGGCGTCACGCGCATCGGCGCGCGCGCCGAGATGCGCAGCCGCTGCACCCTGCTGGCCGCGATGCTGGTGCGCCAGGGCCGCGCCGACGCGATGCTGTGCGGCACCTTCGGCAGCTACGGCGAGCACCTGCGCCACGTGCGCGACGTGATCGGCCTGCGCCCGGGCACGCAGACGTTGGCGGCGATGCAGATGCTGATGCTGCCGGGCCGCCAGCTCTTCATCTGCGACACGCACGTCAACCGCGACCCGGACGCCGGGCAGGTGGCCGAGATCGCGCTGCTGGCCGCCGAGGAGGTGCGCCGCTTCGGCGTCACGCCGAGCGTGGCGCTGCTCTCGCACTCGAACTTCGGCGGCTCCGACGCGGCCTCGGCGGTGAAGATGCGCGAGGCGCTGGCCCTCATCAAGGCGCGCGATCCGAAGCTGGCGGTGGAGGGCGAGATGCGCGGCGACGCGGCCCTGTCCAAGACCATCCTCGACCACGAGTTTCCCGACTCCGGTCTCAGCTGCGAAGCCAACGTGCTCGTGATGCCGAACGTCGACGCGGCCAACATCTCCTACAACCTGCTGCGCATCGCGGCCGGCGGCGGCATCACGGTGGGCGGCATCCTGCTCGGCGCCGCGCGGCCGGTGCACATCCTCACGCCGTCGGCGACGGTGCGCCGCATCGTCAACATGACGGCGCTCGCGGTGGTCGACGCGGCACGGGCCTGAGCGCGCCATGAACGATCTCGTCGTCCACGGTCCGCAGCGCGGCGCCGCCAAGACGCGGCGCATCCCAATCCGCGTGGAGACCTCGCCGGCATTGCCGAAGCCGGACTGGATTCGCGTGCGCATCTCGCAAAGCGACAGCTTCCGCGAGGTCAAGCGCGTGCTGCGCGAAGCCCATCTGCACACCGTCTGCGAAGAGGCCTCGTGCCCGAACATCGGCGAGTGCTTCGGCAAGGGCACGGCCACCTTCATGGTGCTGGGCGACCTGTGCACGCGACGCTGCCCCTTCTGCGACGTGGCGCACGGCCGGCCGCAGCCGCCGGACCCGCAGGAGCCGGAGCACCTCGCCGACACGGTGGCGCGCCTCGGCCTGCAGTACGTCGTCATCACCAGCGTCGACCGCGACGACCTGCGCGACGGCGGCGCGGCGCACTTCGCCGACTGCATCCGCGCGGTGCGCAGCCGGTCGCCCGCCACGCGCATCGAGGTGCTGACGCCGGACTTCCGCGGCCGCGCCGACGTGGCGCTCGACATCCTCGCATCCGATCCGCCGGACGTGATGAACCACAACCTCGAGACCGTGCCGCGCCTGTACCGCCAGGCGCGCCCGGGCGCCGACTACGCGCACTCGCTGCGCCTCCTGCAGTCCTTCAAGGCGCGCCGCCCCGGCGTGTCGACCAAGTCGGGCCTGATGCTGGGCCTCGGCGAAACCGACGACGAAGTGCTCGAAGTGATGCGCGACCTGCGCGCGCACGGCGTCGACATGCTGACCGTGGGTCAGTACCTGCAGCCGCGGCCCGGCAACCTCGCCGTCGAGCGCTACGTCGAGCCCGCGCAGTTCGAGGCGCTCGCCGATGCGGCGCGCGCGATGGGCTTCGCGCACGCGGCCTGCGGCCCGCTCGTGCGATCGAGCTACCACGCCGACCGCCAGGCCCATGCCGCCGGCATCTGAAGTCAGCCACCCCATTCAAAGGAGACATCCGTGGACCACCAACCCGTATCCAAGCCCTTCTACAAGTCGCTCTACTTCCAGGTCATCACGGCCATCGTGATCGGGGTGCTGCTCGGCCACTTCTATCCCGAGACCGGCGCGGCGATGAAGCCGCTGGGCGACGGCTTCATCAAGCTGATCAAGATGATCATCGCGCCGATCATCTTCTGCACCGTGGTGGTGGGCATCGCCGGCATGGAGGACATGAAGAAGGTCGGCAAGACCGGCGGCCTGGCCTTGCTGTACTTCGAGATCGTGAGCAGCGTCGCGCTGGTGGTCGGCCTGGTGATCATCAACGTCGTCAAGCCCGGCGTCGGCATGAACGTGGACGTGAGCCAGCTCGACACCAAGTCGATCGCCGCCTACACCGCGCCCGGCCAGATGCAGGGCACGGTGGACTTCCTGCTGCACGTGATCCCGAGCACCGTGGTCGATGCCTTTGCCAAGGGCGAGATCCTGCAGGTGCTGCTGTTCGCCGTGATGTTCGGCTTCGCGCTGCACAAGTTCGGCGGCCGCGGCACGCTGGTGTTCGACTTCATCGAGAAGTTCTCGCACGTGCTGTTCGTGATCGTCGGCTACATCATGAAGGTCGCGCCGATCGGCGCCTTCGGTGCGATGGCCTTCACCATCGGCAAGTACGGCGTCGGCTCGCTGCTGCAGCTCGGCCAGCTGATGGCGACCTTCTATGCGACCTGCCTGCTGTTCATCTTCGTCGTGCTCGGCGGCATCGCGCGCTTCCACGGTTTCTCGATCTGGAAGTTCATCCGCTACATCAAGGAAGAGCTCTTGATCGTGCTGGGCACCTCGTCGTCCGAATCGGTGCTGCCGCGCATGATGGCCAAGCTCGAGAACCTGGGCGCCAAGAAGTCGGTGGTCGGGCTGGTGATTCCGACCGGCTACTCCTTCAACCTCGACGGCACCTCGATCTACCTCACGATGGCGGCGGTCTTCATCTCGCAGGCCACCAACACGCCGATGACGATCACGCAGCAGCTCACGCTGCTGCTGGTGCTGCTGCTCACCTCGAAGGGCGCGGCCGGCGTGACCGGCAGCGGCTTCATCGTGCTGGCGGCCACGCTGTCGGCCGTGGGCCACGTGCCGGTGGCCGGGCTGGCGCTGATCCTGGGCATCGACCGCTTCATGTCGGAGGCGCGCGCGCTCACCAACCTGATCGGCAACGGCGTCGCGACCGTGGTGGTCGCGAAGTGGACCGGCGATCTCGACAGCGACCGCATGCGCCGCCTGCTCGACCAGGAAACCGCGGCCGAGGCCGATGCGCCGGAAGAGGTGCTCGACGCGACCGTGGCCCACATGCCCGCAGGCCCGGCGCATTGAAGTTTCGCCCGTGCCCGAGCTCCGCACCATGAGCAGCCCTGGATCGGCCCACCGCATCGTCATCGTCGGCGGCGGTGCGGGCGGGATCGAGCTCGCCACCCGCCTGGGCAATTCGCTGGGCAAGCGCGGGCGCGCCGAGATCACGCTGATCGACAAGAGCCGCACGCACGTCTGGAAGCCCAAGCTGCACGAGATAGCCTCCGGCAGCATGGACATGAGCGCGCACGAGGTCGACTACCTGGCGCAGGCGCACTGGCACCGCTTCCGCTTCCGCCTGGGCGAGATGACCTCGATCGACCGCGCGCGGCGCGAGGTGCGCGTCGCGCCCTACCTCGACGACGAGGGCCAGGAGGTGACGCCCGATCGCGTCTTCGGCTACGACACGCTGGTCGTCGCGATCGGCAGCCTCAGCAACGACTTCGGCACGCCCGGCGTGCGCGAGCATGCGCTCAGGCTCGAATCGAAGGCCGATGCGCAGCGCTTCCACATGCGCATGGTCAACGCCTGCATCCGCGCGCATGCGCAGACGGCGCCGCTTCGGCCCGAGCAGCTGCACGTGGCGATCATCGGCGCCGGCGCCACCGGCGTGGAGCTGGCGGCCGAGCTGCACCGCACGGCGCGCGAGGTCGTGGCCTACGGGCTCGACCGCGTCGATGCCGAGAAGGACATCCAGGTCAGCGTGATCGAGGCCGCCGAGCGCGTGCTGCCTGCCCTGCCGCCGCGCTTGTCGAAGGCCACCGAAGACCTGCTGCGCGAGCTCGGCGTCGACGTCCACACCTCGGCCAAGGTGGCCGAGGTGCTGCCCGCCGGCGTGCGCCTGGCCGACGGCCGCACGCTGCCGGCGGAGCTGGTGGTGTGGGCCGCGGGCGTGAAGGCGCCCGACTTCCTCAAGGACATCGCGGGCCTGGAGACCAACCGCAGCAACCAGCTCGCGGTGCGCCCGACGCTGCAGACCACGCGCGACGACGACATCTTCGCCATCGGCGACTGCGCCGCCTGTGCCTGGCCCGAGGCCAACGGCGGCAAGGGCGGCTTCGTGCCGCCGCGCGCGCAAGCCGCGCACCAGCAGGCCTCGCACGTCGCCGCGCAGATCCGGCGCCGGCTGGCCGGCAAGCCGCTGAAGGATTACCGCTACCGCGACTTCGGCTCGCTGGTCTCGCTCGGCGAGTACAGCACGGTGGGCAACATGATGGGCGGCCTGATCGGCGGCAGCCTGATGATCGAAGGCCTCTTCGCGCGGCTGATGTACGTGTCGCTCTACAAGATGCACGAGCTCGCATTGCACGGCGTCACCAAGGTTTCGCTCGACACGCTGGCCCGCCTCATCACGCGGCGCACCGAGCCGCACGTCAAGCTGCATTGAGCCGGCATTTCTTCCTCTTCCCCACGCCATGACTTTTCCATCCACACCCGGCTTCGACATCTCCACGGCGATGCAGGCCTGGCAGCAGAGCCTGATGCAGGGCCATCGTCAGTTCGCCGCGGCGATGCAGAGCGCGCTCGGCACGGCGCCGCTCGACGAACGCAGCAAGGCGCAGTGGGGCTTCGCGCTGCGGCAGGTGATCGATGCGATGAGCCCGGCCAACTGCCTCGCGACCAATCCCGAGGCGCTGCAGGCCGCGCTCGACAGCGGCGGCACCAGCCTGCTCGAAGGAGCGAAGCTCTTCCTCGAGGACGTGGCCAAGGGCCGGGTGTCGATGTCCGACGACACGGCCTTCGAGGTCGGCCGCAACGTCGCGACCAGCCCCGGCAGCGTGGTGTTCGAGAACGAGCTGATGCAGCTCATCCAGTACGCGCCCAGCACGGCCAAGGTGCACAAGCGCCCGCTGGTGATCGTGCCGCCGTGCATCAACAAGTTCTACATCCTCGACCTGCAGCCGGACAACTCGCTGGTCGCGTACGCGGTGGCCCAGGGGCACACCGTCTTCCTGGTCTCGTGGCGCAATGTCGGCGCCGAGCAGGGCCGGCTCACCTGGGACGACTACGTCGAGCAGGGCGTGCTGCAGGCGCTGGACGTGGCGCGCCGCATCGGCCGCGCGGACCGCGTCAACACGCTGGGCTTCTGCATCGGCGGCACGCTGCTCGCCAGCGCGCTGGCGGTCGCGGCGGCGCGCGGCGAGGAGCCGGCGGCCAGCGTCACGCTGCTGACCGCGATGCTCGATTTCTCGGACACCGGCGAGCTCGGCCTGATGGTCGACGAAACGCTGGTGGCCGCGCGCGAAGCGGCCATCGGCCGGGGCGGCCTGCTGCGCGGGCGCGAGCTGGCCCAGGTGTTCGCGGCGCTGCGCGCCAACGACCTGATCTGGCCCTACGTGGTCAACGGCTACCTCAAGGGCAAGGCACCCACGGCCTTCGACCTGCTGTACTGGAACGGCGACGACACCAACCTGCCGGGCCCGATGTACTGCTGGTACCTGCGCAACACCTACCTCGAGAACCGGCTGCGCGAGCCGGGCGGCACGGTGCAGTGCGGCGTGCCGGTGGACCTGTCGCGCATCGCGGCGCCGGCCTTCGTCTATGCCTCGCGCGAGGACCACATCGTGCCCTGGCAGACCGCCTACGCCGGCGTCGGCCTGCTGGGCGGCGAGACGCGCTTCGTGCTCGGCGCGAGCGGCCACATCGCGGGCGTCATCAACCCGCCGGCCAAGCGCAGGCGCAGCCACTGGATCGGCGATGTCGCGCCCGACGCGCAGGCCTGGCTGGACGGCGCAGAGAGCATCGACGGCAGCTGGTGGCCCGCCTGGAGCGCATGGCTCGCCACGCACGCCGGCGCGCAGGTGGCGGCGCGGCGCGTGCCGGGCAATGCCGAGTTTCCTGTCATCGAGCCCGCCCCCGGGCGCTACGTGAAAACCCCCGCGGCGTGAGCGCGAGCCGCCCGCCATTTCCCATCCCAACCCCAAAGGAAGTTCTCATGACAGACGACATCGTCATCGTGGCCGCGCAACGCACGGCGGTCGGCAAATTCGGCGGCGCGCTCGCCAAGGCGGCGGCTACCGAGCTCGGGGCCCATGTGGTGAAGGGCCTGCTCGCGAAGGCCGGCGTGCCGGCCGATGCGGTCTCCGAGATCATCATGGGCCAGGTGCTCGCGGCCGGCGCGGGGCAGAACCCGGCGCGCCAGACGGTGATCAAGGCCGGCCTGCCGCAGAGCGTGCCGGCGTTCACGATCAACGCCGTTTGCGGCTCGGGCCTCAAGGCCGTGATGCTGGCGGCGCAGGCCGTGAAATGCGGCGACGCCGAGATCGTGGTGGCCGGCGGCCAGGAGAACATGAGCGCGGCGCCGCATGTGCTGCCGGGTTCGCGCGAGGGCCAGCGCATGGGCGACTGGAAGCTGGTCGACACCATGATCGTCGACGGCCTGTGGGACGTCTACAACCAGTACCACATGGGCACCACGGCGGAGAACGTGGCCAAGGCCTACGGCATCACGCGCGACATGCAGGACGCGCTGGCGCTGGCCTCTCAGCAGAAGGCTGCGGCGGCGCAGGACGCGGGCCGCTTCGACGACGAGATCCTGCCTTTCAGCATCGCGCAGAAGAAGGGCGACCCGATCGTCTTCGCGGCCGACGAGTTCGTGAACCGCAAGACCAATGCCGACGCGCTCGCCGGCCTCAGGCCCGCGTTCGACAAGACGGGCTCGGTCACGGCCGGCAATGCCTCCGGCCTCAACGATGGCGCCGCGGCGGTGCTGGTGATGTCGGCATCGCGCGCCGCGTCGCTGGGCCTCCAGCCGCTGGCCGTGATCCGCGCCTACGCGAGCGCGGGGCTCGACCCCAAGATCATGGGCATGGGGCCGGTGCCGGCTTCGCAGCTGGCGCTGAAGAAGGCCGGCTGGAAGGCGCAGGACCTCGACCTGATGGAGATCAACGAGGCCTTCGCGGCGCAGGCCTGCGCGGTCAACCAGGAGATGGGCTGGGACACCAGCCGGATCAACGTCAACGGCGGCGCCATCGCCATCGGCCATCCGATTGGCGCCTCGGGCTGCCGCGTGCTGGTGACGCTGCTGCACGAGATGCGCCGCCGCGGCGCGAACAAGGGCCTGGCCTCGCTGTGCATCGGCGGCGGCATGGGCGTGGCCTTGGCGGTCGAGCGGGCCTGAGCCGGTTTTTCACGACAACATGAAGGAGCAAGACATGAGCGATCAACGCGTGGTACTGGTGACGGGCGGCATGGGCGGCCTGGGCGAGACGATCTCGACCAAGATGGTGGATGCGGGCTACAAGCTCGCGGTGACCTACTCGCCGGGCAACAAGACCCACAGCGAGTGGGTGACGCAGATGAAGTCGCGCGGCTACGACATCCTGGCCGTGCCCTGCGACGTGGCCGACTACGACTCGTGCGGCAAGGCGGTGGCCGAAGTGCAGGACAAGCTCGGCGCGGTGGATGTGCTGGTCAACAACGCGGGGATCACGCGCGACATGACCTTCAAGAAGATGGACAAGGTCAACTGGGACGCGGTGATGCGCACCAACCTCGACAGCCTGTTCAACATGAGCAAGCAGGTCGCCGACGGCATGGTCGAGCGCGGCTGGGGACGCATCATCAACGTCTCGTCGGTCAACGGTTCCAAGGGCGCCTTCGGCCAGACCAACTACTCGGCCGCCAAGGCCGGCGTGCACGGCTTCACCAAGGCGCTCGCGCTCGAGGTCGCGAAGAAGCGCGTCACCGTCAACACCATTTCGCCCGGCTACATCGGCACCAAGATGGTCACGGCGATCCCGAAGGAAGTGCTCGACAGCAAGATCCTGCCGCACATCCCGGTGGGGCGGCTGGGCAAGCCCGAGGAAGTGGCGGGCCTGATCATCTACCTGGCGTCGGAAGAGGCCGCTTTCGTCACCGGTGCCAACATCGCCATCAACGGCGGTCAGCACATGCAATGAGCGAACGACCATGATGCAAAACGGAATCGATCAGGTCGCGCTGATCCGCATGTTCTCGGAAGCCTCGGCCAAGCAGGGCGAGGCGGTGCGGCAGGCGGTCAACCAGGCGACGCTCAAGGCGCTGCAGGGCCGCGAGCTGACGCTCAAGAACATCAAGCAAGTGCTCGGCACCGTGACCAAGGCGGCCTCGGCCGGCGCGGCCGGGAGCCCGCTGGGCAGCGTCGATGTCGAGGCGCTGCTCGCCAAGGCCTTCGCCGGCATGGACGGCGCGCTGGAGCAGGCCGTGGAGGCCAACCGCCGCGCGCTGCAGCAGATGGTGGAGCAGGGCGTGAGCCTGCGCGAGACGCAGCTGAAGAAGGCGCTGGGCGAGATCGAGAAGATGGAAGACGCGCTGCTCGCCACCGTGCGCAAGGCCGCGGCCGCGGGCGCGGATGCGCAGGCGCAAGGGCCATGGGCCGGCGTGCTCCAGTCGATGCAGGGCAAGGGCACCGCCACCGGCGCGCAGGCCAGCGCGGCCGTCGAGCAGCTGATGGAAGACGCGCAGAAGCGCATGCGCGACGGCCGCGCCCTGGGCCTGCGCGCCTCGCAGGCCATGCTCGACAGCTACGCGACGCTGGTGAGCGGCGTGCTGATCGGCATGTCCGATGCGCTGAAGCAGGCGCCCGGCGGCTCGCGCAAGCGCTGACCGCGGCAGCTCGAAAGGACCGTGATGGACGCCCTGATCCTGGCCCGCATGCAGTTCGCGGCGAACATCACCTTCCACATCCTGTTTCCGACCATCAGCATCGCCCTGGCCTGGGTGCTGCTGTTCTTCCGCCTGCGCTGGCGCCGCGCGAGCCAGCGCGGCGACGCGGCGCGCGCGCAGGGCTGGCTCGACGCCTACCGCTTCTGGACCAAGGTGTTCGCGCTCAGCTTCGCGCTCGGCGTGGTCAGCGGCATCACGATGAGCTTCCAGTTCGGCACCAACTGGCCGGGCTTCATGGAGAAGGTCGGCAACATCGCCGGCCCGCTGCTGGGCTACGAGGTGCTCACCGCCTTCTTCCTCGAGGCCGGCTTCCTCGGCGTGATGCTCTTCGGCCACGGCAAGGTGGGCGAGCGCGTGCACCTGATGTCGACGTTCCTGGTCGCCTTCGGCACCACGCTGTCGGCCTTCTGGATCCTCGCGCTCAACTCGTGGATGCAGACGCCGGCCGGCCACGAGATCGTGGGCGGCGAATACCACGTGCGCAGCTGGCTCGCGGTGATCTTCAATCCCTCGTTTCCGTACCGCTTCGCGCACATGCTGCTGGCCTCGGCGCTGACCTGCGCCTTCCTGCTCACCGGACTCTCGGCCTGGCAGGTGCTGCGCGGCGTCGGCCGGCGCTCGGCGGCGCCGGTGATGCGCACGGGCCTCACGCTGGCGGCGGTGCTGATCCCGGTGCAGATCTTCGTCGGCGACATGCACGGCCTCAACACGCTGAAACACCAGCCGGCCAAGATCGCGGCGATGGAAGGCGTGTGGAACACCGAACGCGGCGTGCCGCTGCTGCTGTTCGCGATCCCCGATGCGAAGGAGCGCCGGAACCACTACGAGATCGCCGTGCCGAAGCTCGCGAGCCTGATCCTCACGCACGAGGCCGACGGCGAGATCCGCGGCCTCAACGATTTTCCCGATGCGCACCCGCCGCCGCTGCCGATGTTCTTCGCCTTTCGCATCATGGTCGGCGTCGGCGTGCTGATGCTGGCCGTGAGCTGGCTTGGCTGCTGGATGCTGCGGCGCGCGAAGTGGCAGCCGCAGCAGCTGCCGCGCCTGCTGCTGTGGGGCTTCGCGGCCATGACCTTCTCCGGCTGGGTCGCGACCGTGGCGGGCTGGTACGTCACCGAGATCGGCCGCCAGCCCTTCATCGTCTACGGCCTGGTGCGCACCGCCGACGTGGTCTCGGCCGTGCCCTCGCCGATGATCGGCCTGACGCTCGCGCTCTACGTCACGCTGTACCTGGCGCTGATCGTCGCCTACGTCACGGTGCTGAAGTACATGGCCGAGAAGCCCGACGCGGTGCTCGCGACCGAGGCCGGCGCGATCACCGCGCGGATCGCAAAAGGCGGTGCGGCATGAACCTCATGGGCTTCGACGCCGCGCTGCCGGTGATCTTCATGGCGCTGATGGGCGTCTCGATGCTGGTCTACGTCGTGAGCGACGGCTACGACCTGGGCGTCGGCATGCTGATGCACCGCGCGACCGATGCCGAGAAAGACGTGATGGTCGCTTCCATCGGCCCGTTCTGGGATGCCAACGAGACCTGGCTGGTGCTGGGCGTGGGCATCCTGCTGGTCGCGTTCCCGAAGGCGCACGGGCTGGTGCTGGGCGAGCTCTACCTGCCGGTGGCGCTGATGCTGGTCGGCCTCACGCTGCGCGGCGTGGCCTTCGACTTCCGCGTCAAGGCGCGCGACACGCACAAGAAAACCTGGGACCGCCTGTTCTTCGCCGGCTCGATGCTGGCGTCGGTGTCGCAGGGCTGGATGCTCGGGCGCTACGTGAGCGGCTTCGGCACCGGCTGGAACTACACGCTCTTCGCCGCGGCCATCGCGGCGGCGCTGCCGATGGCCTATGTGCTGATGGGCGCGGCCTGGCTCATCATGAAGACCGAAGGCGCACTGCAGGAGCGCGCGGTGCAATGGGCCCGAACCGCCTGGGCGCCGATGATCGGCGGCCTGGTGCTGATCTCGATGGCGACGCCGTGGGTCAGCGCCACGGTGCGCGAGCGCTGGTTCGCGCTGCCCGAGATCATCGCGCTCTCGGCCATCCCGCTGATGTCGGGCGTGGCGCTGCTCGCGGTCGCCGGGCTGCTCCGGACCCGCGCGGTGCGCGGGCCGCTGTGCTGGCTGCCCTTCGCGCTGCTGATCGTGGTGTTCGTGCTCGGCTTTCTCGGGCTGGCCTACAGCATCTATCCCTACGTCGTGATCGACCAGCTCACGATCTGGCAGGCCGCCAGCAGCCCGGCGGCGCTCAAGGTCATCGGGATCGGCGCCTGCATTTCCGTGCCTGCGATCGCCGGCTACACGGTCTTCTCGTACCGGGTCTTCCGCGGCAAGACCGGCGAGTTGACGTACGCGTGAGGGGATTCCCACTGATGCGTGCCGACGCCGCTTGTGCCATACAGGGGCGCATGCCGCTTGCGCCCGAATCCCGTCCCGACCCACAACCGACAACCTCACGCCGCCGGCGCGGCTGGCCCCGCTGGGCCGGTGCGCTGCTGCTGGTCGCCGCGGCGGCCTATGCCGGCCACCAGCTGGCGCTGCAGACCGGGCTGAGGAGCCTGCGCGAGGCCGCCGACCATCGGCTCGACATGCTGGCGACCGCGCTCGGCGCCGACCTCGCCCGTTTCGACTACCTGCCCGCGCTGCTGCAGATGACGCCGGTGGTGCCCGCGCTGCTCGATTCGCCGGCCGACGCCGGGCTGCGCGATGCGGCCAACCGCTACCTCGACGGCGTCAACGCGACCGCGGGCGCCGAGATGCTGTACCTGCTGGATGCCGGCGGCACCTCGCTGGCCGCGTCCGACTGGGACAAGCCCGGCACGACAGTCGGGCAGAACCTCTCCTTCCGGCCCTACGTCATCGACGCGCTGCGGCAGGGCCGCGGCCGCTTCTACGGCGTCGGCATCACCAGCCGGAAGCCGGGCTACTACCTCTCGTACGCACTGCGCCGCGGCACGCAGATGGGCGGCGTGGTCGCGGTCAAGGTCAACCTGGAGGAGGCGGAGCGTTCCTGGCGCAAGCTGCCCGGCGACGTGCTGCTGGTCGACGAGCGCGGCGTGGTCATCCTGTCCACGCGCGACGACCTCAAGTTCAGGCCGCTGGCGCCGCTCGGGCCGGGCCAGCGCGACGAGGTGCTGCGCTCGCGCCCCTACGGCGAGGCCGACCTGCAGCCGCTGCGATGGATGCCGATCGAAACGCTGGCCTCCGACGCGCAGGTCACTTCGCTCGACGGCCGCGCCAGCCTGGCATCGTCGCGCGCGCTCCAGGGTGCGCCCTGGCGGCTGGTCGTGCTGGACGATCTCGCGCCGGTGCGCGCCGCGGCGCGCTATGCCGCCATCACCGCGAGCCTGGCGATGGCCGTGCTGCTGCTGGTGGCCGTCACCCTGTGGCAGCGCCGGCGCGCGGTGCGCCAGAAGCTCGCCAACCAGGCTGCGCTGCAGGCTGCGCACGACAACCTCGAATCGACCGTCGTCGCGCGCACCGCACAGCTGCGCGCGGCGCAAAGCGAGCTGGTGCATGCCGGCAAGATGTCGGCGCTCGGCCAGATGTCGGCGAGCATGGTGCACGAGCTGAACCAGCCGCTCACCGCCTTGCGCACGCTGTCCGACAGCGCCGGCATCCTGCTCGAGCAGGACCGCCGCGACGATGTGCGAGGCAACCTGCGCCGCATCGCCGGCATGGTGGACCGCCTGGCGCGGCTCACCTCGCAGCTCAAGACTTTCGCGCACAAGAGCGACGCGCCGCCCGCGCCGGTGCCGCTGGCGCGCAGCATCGCGGACGCGCAGGCCATCGTCGGCGCCGAAGCCAAGGTGCGCGAGGTCCGCACCGAGGTCGACGTGCAGCCCGCGGGACTCAGCGTGATGGCCGACGCCGCGGCGATCGAAAGCCTGCTCGTCAACCTGATGCGCAATGCCATCGACGCGATGCAGGACGCGCCGGTGCGCACGCTGCGCATCGAGGCGCGGGTGCAGCACGGACGCGCCGTCCTGGCCGTCAGCGACACCGGCTCGGGCATCCGCGCGGACATCCTGCCGCGGCTGTTCGAGCCGTTCGTCACCAGCAAGGCGGCCGGCGCGGGGCTGGGGCTGGGTCTCGTCATCTCGGCACAATGGGTGCGCGCCGCCGGCGGCATGCTGCGCGCGGCCAATCGCCCGGAAGGCGGTGCATGCTTCACCGCCGATCTGCCGATCGCGGCGCAACAGGAGTGAACAGTCAGTGAGCGAAGCCATTTCCATTCGGGTGTTGCTGATCGAGGACGACGACGATGTTCGTCAGAGCACGGCGCAGGCGCTCGGCCTGGCCGGCTTCGAGGTCGAGTCCTTCGCCAGCGTCGAGCGCGCGCGCACACACGTCAGCTACGGCGTGCCGGCCGTGGTGGTGTGCGACGTGCGGCTGCCCGGTTCGAGCGGCACCGACTGGCTGCCGGAGATCCGCACCATCGATGCCGAGCTGCCGGTGATCCTGGTGACCGGCCACGGCCACATCGCGATGGCGGTCGATGCGATGCGCGAGGGCGCCTACGATTTCATCGAGAAGCCCTTCACCACCGAGCGCCTGACCGCGATCGTGCGCCATGCGGTCGAGCGGCGCGCGCTCACGCTGCAGGTGCGCGACCTGCGCGACGCGCTCGAGAACTGGAACGGCATCCAGGGCGTGCTGATCGGCCGTTCGGCGCAGATGCAGCAGGTGCGCTCGACCGTGCTCACCCTGGCCGGGACCTCGGCCGACGTGCTGATCTACGGCGAGACCGGCACCGGGAAGGAGCTGGTCGCGCGCTGCCTGCACGACCATGGCGAACGCCGGCGGCAGCACTTCGTGCCGCTCAATTGCGGCGGCCTGCCCGAATCGCTCGCCGAGAGCGAACTCTTCGGGCACGAGGCCGGCGCCTTCACCAGCGCCAACCGGGTGCGCGTCGGCAAGTTCGAGTACGCGCACGGCGGCACGCTCTTCCTCGACGAGATCGAGAGCATGCCGATGGCGGTGCAGATCAAGCTGTTGCGCGCGCTGCAGGAGCGCTGCATCGAGCGCATCGGCTCGAACAAGCCCATTCCCTTCGACTGCCGCGTGGTCGCGGCCAGCAAGGACGACCTCAAGTCGCTGAGCGACCAGCAGAAGTTCAGGGCCGACCTGTACTACCGCATCGGCGTCGCCTTCATCGAGCTGCCGCCGCTGCGCGAGCGCCGCGAGGACATTCCGCTGCTGTTCGAGCACTTCACGCTGCTGGCGGCCAGCCGCTACGAGCGGCCGGCGCCGATCCTGACCCATGCGCAGCTGGCCGACCTCATGGCCTATGCATGGCCCGGCAACGTGCGCGAACTGCGCAACGTGGCCGACCGCTTCGTGCTCGGCCTGCTCGGCGAGCGCCTGACGCAGGCGCGCAGTCTCGGCGAGGCACCGGCCGCGCTGCCGCGCGGGCTGCCGCAGCAGGTCGAAACCTTCGAACGCGCGGTGATCGTCGAGGAGCTGCGGCGCCACCGCGGCGACCAGCCCGCCACGGCCACCGCGCTGGGCATCGCGCGCCAGACCCTCTTCGACAAGCTGCGCAAGCTCGGCGTGTCGGCCGACGAATTCAGGTGACGGCAGCGCTGCAATAAAACGAAACACGGCGAAACCGCCGCGAAAGGACTTCGCGGCGCGCGAATCGCACCATCGGGTCTTCCTGATCGACATCCGATCAGTCCTCAAAGGAAGACTCTCATGAAACCCTGGTTCAAACGTTCCCTCTTCGGTATTGCCGGTGCCGCGCTCCTTGCCGGCAGCCTTGCCGGCTGTGCCGGCCACCGCCACGGCTGGAGCGGCGACTCGGCCGAATTCCGCGCCAGGATCGTCGAGCGCGTGGGCAGCAGGCTCGACCTCGATGCGTCGCAGAAGCAGAAGCTCACGGTGCTGACAGAGAAGCTGCAGGCCCAGCGCGCCGCACTGCGCGGCGGCGGCGATCCGCGGGCCGAGTTCCGCAGCCTGTTCGCCGGCGCCAAGCTCGACCAGGAGCGCGCGAAGAAGCTGGTCGACGACAAGACCGCTGCCGTGCAGGCGGGCAGCCCCGAAGTGATCGCGGCCGCGGCCGACTTCTTCGACAACCTGAATCCGGCGCAGCAGCAAAAAGTGCGCGAGTTCATGGAACGTGGACGCCGCTGGGGACGCCATGGCTGAGCTGTCTGCTCCCCGGCTCGCTGCCGCGAAGGCCCGGCCGGCCCGCAGCGGTCCGGCGGCGGCCGATGTCTTGTCGCCGGGCGCGACCTCCGGCGGCGTGCGCACGGTGCTGCGCCTCGAGGGGCTGGTCGTGCTTGCCGCCGCGGTCGCCGCCTATTCCCAGCTCGGCGCCGGCTGGGGCCTCTTTGCGATGTTGTTCCTGCTGCCCGACCTGTCCTTCCTGGGCTACCTCTCGGGGGCGCGTGCCGGCGCCATTGCCTACAACGCTGCGCACTCGTACATCGGCCCGGTCGCGCTGCTGGCGCTCGGCGCGCTGGGCGAGATGCCGCTCGCCCTCGCGGTCGGGTTGATCTGGTGCGCGCACATCGGCTTCGATCGTGCGCTCGGCTATGGGCTCAAGTACGGCAGTGAGTTCGGCGCCACCCACCTCGGCCGCATCGGCGCGAGCGATCCATGGTGAGCGCCGCGTCGCTTCCGCAGATCGTCGTCCTGCGGACCTGGATGCTGATCGAAGCGGCGATGCTGGGCTTTGCGTCGCTCGTTCACTCGGGGCACCTGGTCGCCGGCTACGCCCACGCGCAGGCGCGCACGGCCGAGGCGGTGATCGCGCTGGTGCTGGTGCTGGCGATCGCATCCGCCTGGTCGCGCCCCGAGCGCACGCGCTGGTTCGCGGTCTCGGCCCAGGGCTTTGCGTTGGCGGGCACGCTGCTCGGCGTCGCCATGATCGCGATCGGAATCGGCCCGCGGACCGATGTCGACATCGTCTACCACGCCGTGCTGCTGTGGGTACTGGTCGCGGGCCTGGGCTTCTCGATTCGATGGCAGCGGGACTGATCGCCAGCCTGCTGTTCGCCGGTATGCACAATCGCCGAATGCCCCGCATCCTGCTGATCGACGACGACGAGCACCTGGCCGCGCCGCTGGCGAGCTACTTCGCGCGCTTCGACTGCGCCCTTGACAGCGCCACGCGGCCGAGCGAAGGCCTCGCCAAGCTGCGCGCCGGCCACTACGACGCCGCGATCCTCGACGTGATGCTGCCCGAGATGGACGGCTTCGCGCTGTGCCGCGAGATCCGCAAGGAGAGCGACATCCCGATCGTGATGCTCACCGCGCGCGGCGACGTGATGGACCGCGTGGTGGGCCTCGAACTCGGCGCCGACGACTACCTGCCCAAGCCCTTCGAGCCGCGCGAGCTGGTGGCGCGCGTGCAGACCATCCTGCGGCGCCAGCGCACCGTGCCGGCTGCCGTGCCGACCCAGCGCCGCGTGTTCGAGGGCTTGTCCATCGACCTCGACAAGCGCGAAGTCCTGCGGCACGGCGAGCGCGTCGAACTGACCGGCACCGAGTTCGAACTGCTGGCGCTGCTCGCCGACCAGCCCGGCAAGGTCTGGAGCCGCGACGACATCCTCAATCGCCTGCGCGGCCACGAGGCCGAGCTCTACACGCGCGCGGTCGACATCGTCGTGAGCCGGCTGCGCAAGAAGCTGGAGCCGCTGGACTGCATCAAGACCTTGCGCAACGCGGGCTACACCCTCGCCGTCGGCAAGGGCCAGCCGTGAGAAGGAAGCACGGCACGCCGCGCCAGTGGGGCCGCCGCTGGCGCCACTCGCTGCGGTTGCGGCTGATCACCGTGTTCGTGCTGCTCGCGATGGCGATGGCGGCCGTGTTCCTGGGCGGGATGCAGCGTGCGTTCTCCAGCGGCTGGCGCGACGCCGCGCAGCCGCTGGTCGCCGACTACATGGACCGGCTGGTGGCCGAGCTCGGCACGCCGCCCGATGTGGCGCGCGCCGAGGCGATGGTGACGCGGCTGCCGATCTCGATCCGCATCGAAGGCCCCAAGGTCAACTGGGATTCGCATCCCCAGCGCCGCTGGCGCAGCTTCGGCCCACGCGGCAGCGACTGGCTGACGCGCAGCACCGCCGACGGCCACCGCGTGAGCTTCGGACTCGGCACCCTGCCGTGGCAGCGCGAGCCGCACGGCATCGGCTGGATCACGCTGGCGCTGCTGCTGGTCCTGATCGTCATCGCCTACGCCTACGTGCGGCGTCTGCTGCGGCCGCTGGACGACATTCGCGCCGGCGCCGAGCGCTTCGGCCGCGGCACCTTCGACCAGCCGATCCCGCTGCGCCGGCGCGACGAGCTTGGCGATCTCGCGCAGCGCATCAACACCATGGCGCACGACATCCAGGCCATGCTCGACGCCAAGCGCGCGCTGCTGCTGGCGCTGAGCCACGAGCTGCGCTCGCCGCTCACGCGCGCTCGGCTCAATGCCGAGCTGCTGCCGGCCACGCCCGAGGGCGCGACCGAACGCGCCGCGCTGTTGCGCGACCTGGCCGAGATGCGCGACCTCATCAGCGACCTGCTCGAAAGCGAACGCCTCGCCAGCCCGCACGCGGCGCTGCAGCGCGAGCCGGTGGACCTCGCGGCGCTGGTGCGCGAGGTGGCGGGCGAGCATCCCGAAGGCGGCCGCGTCGTGCTCGATCTCGGCGACAGGCTGCCGGTGCTGGCGCTGGACCGCTCGCGCATCCGCCTGCTGGTGCGCAACCTGCTCGACAACGCGCTGCGCTACGGCGGCGAAGCCGCCGAGCCGCCCCACATCTCGCTGCGCGCGGCGGGGCAGGGCATCGAACTGGAGGTGCGCGATTTCGGTCCGGGCGTCGACGCGGCGCAGCTCGAACGCCTGACCGAGCCCTTCTACCGCACCGACAGCGCGCGCCAGCGCGCGACCGGCGGCGTCGGGCTCGGCATGTACCTGTGCCGGCTGGTGGCCGAGGCGCACGGCGGCACCCTGACCGTGCGCAATGCGCAGCCCGGCCTGGCCGTCAGCGCCGTGCTGCCTGCCGCCTGAACTCGCTCGGGCTGCCGCCGGTGTGTTCGCGGAACACGCGGCTGAAATGCGAGAGGTTCGAAAAGCCCGAGGCCAGCGCGATGTCGGTGATCGGCCGCGCCGCGTTCGCCGGGTCCACCAGGTCGCGCACGCAGCAGCCCAGGCGCTGGTGGAGGATGTAGCTGGTCAGCGTGTCGTCGTCGCCGGCAAAGGCGTTGTGCAGATGGCGCTTGCTGCATCGCAGCGCCTGCGCGATGCTGTCGATCGAGAGAGAAGGGTCGCGCAGGTGCTGCGCCACGTGCTGGCGGATGCGGTCCTTCAGTGCTTCGCGCTGCGTGCGCGGCGTCTCCTGGCCGGCCAGCTCCATCAGCGACAGGCGCACCAACTGGATGATGAGTTCGCCCGCGCCGCGCGCCGCCACCTCGCTCATGTAGGGCAGCTCGAGGTAGGTGTTGCGCATGGTCTCCAGCGCCACGCGCGAGATGCCGCTGGCACCGCCGACGCGGCGCGCCACCAGCTCGCCCAGCGGCAGGTCGGGCACCGCCAGCTGGTCCTTGGGCAGCATCACGATCAGATGATCGCTGCGCTCGGGGTTGGCCACCGTGTAGTCGGTGGTGGTGTCGTAGAGCGTCCAGCCGCCCGCGCGCACCGAAGCCTCTCGGCCGCGCTGCGTCACGGCCGCCGAGCCCTGCCAGGGCGCGACGATCTTCAGGTAGGCGGCTTCGCTGGTGCGCGCCATCTGCGGCGTGCGCAGCACGCGATGCCGGTTGGCTTCCAGCCGGGTGAGGATCACGTCGCCGGCATGCGAGGCTGCGATGTGGCCGTCGAAATCGCTGTCGCCGTAGAGCTCCGAATCGAGGCCGCCGAAATGGCGCCAGACCCATTCGCGCCACACCGGCGCACGCTCGCGCGGCGGGACTTCGTCGGTCGACAGCAGCAGGGAGGCGGTCATGGCGCCTATTGTCCGGCGCGCCGCCGTTCGCGGGCTTTGCGGGTTAACCACTAGCGGCGTGCACGCTGCGTCAAATGCTTTGTGCGCAGCCGGCACAGCGCTGCGGGAGTGCTCTTCCTACGATCACGGCATCGGACGCCACTCGACGCCCGCAAGGAGACTCGCATGCCTCACGCCAATCGCCGCCGCTGGATCCAGCAAGCCGCCACCGCCGTCGGCGCCGCCGCCGTCGCGCCGCGCCTGTTCGCGCAAGGCGCGCCGGTGAAGATCGGCTACGCCATCGCCCGCACCGGTCCCTGGGCGGCCGGCGCGCAGGTCAGCCAGGAGCCCAACTACCTGCTGTGGGCCGAGCAGGTCAACGCGGCCGGCGGTCTTTCGGTCAAGGGCGCGAAGCGAACCGTCGAACTGATCGGCTACGACGACCGCAGCGAGACCGAGACCTGCGTGCGCACCTTCGAGAAGCTGATGGGCAGCGACAAGGTCGACCTGATCCTGCCGCCCTGGGGATCGGGTGCCAACTTCGCCGTGGCGCCGCTGGCCAACCGCTTCGGCTATCCGCTCTTGGCGCCCACCGCGCTCTCGCGCAAGCTGATCGACATGCAGTTGCCGTACTTCTTCTCGCTCCTGCAGCAGCCCGACAAGATGATGGGCTCGCTGGTCGATATGCTGGTCGCGAACAACGTGAAGAGCATCGTCATCGTCTACATGGACGACCTGTTCGGGCTGGAGAACTTCGCTGCGCTCAATGCCGCGCTCAAGAAGACCAGCATCCAGGTGCTGGAGCGCAAGAGCTACCCGCTCGGCGTGAAGGACCTGGCGCCGGTGCTGCGCACGATGAAGGACATGAACCCCGATGCCTTCATCGGCATCACCTACCCGCCGGACACCCTGCTCGCGAGCCGGCAGGCGCGCGAGGTCGGCTTCAACCCGAAGTACTTCTATGCCTCGGTCGGCACCGCCTTCCAGCTCTACAAGAACGTGATGGCGGCCAACACCGAGGGCGTGATCGGCATGGGCTCGTGGAACGCCAAGACCAGCCCCGAGGCCAAGGCGTATTTCGATGCGCACACGAAGAAGTTCGGCAAGGAGCCCGACCGCTGGGCCAGCGGCCACTGCTGGGCCGGCCTCGAGATCCTGCAGCAGGCGGTGGCCAAGGTCGGCCTCGACCGCAAGGCGCTGCGCGAGCAGATCGCGAAGAACGAATTCAAGACCATCCTGGGGCCGATCCGTTTCGAGGGCAGCGAGAACGCCTCCATCCCCGGCACCGTGGCGCAGTGGCAGGGCGGCGAGTTCGAAGTGGTGTGGCCGAAGAACCGTGCCACGGCGCAGCTGATGCCCAAGCCGGCCTGGAAGTAGCAGCGTGTCTTTCACCGGATGGGCCGAGCTCCTGGCCGGCGGCTTGATCACGGGCGGCATCTATGCGCTGGTCGCGATCGGCCTGAATCTGCAGTACGGGTTGATGCGCATCATGAACATCTCGCACGGCGAGTTCCTGATGCTCGGCGCCTTCCTGACCTGGTGGGCGCACACCGCCTGGGGCATCTCGCCGCTGGTGTTTTTGCCGGCCGCCTTCGCGGCGCTGATGCTGATCGGCATGGCGGTGCACTGGCTGTGCTTCCGCCAGGTCGCGGCGCGCGCGCCCAGCGTCGAGGTGTTCGAGGCGCGCAGCCTGATGGTCGGCTTCGGCCTGATGTTCTTCGTGCAGAACACGGCCTTGCTGATCTGGGGCGGCGACCTGCGCGGCTACGAGTACCTGGCCGAACCGGTGCAGTTCGCGGACATGCGCTTCACGGCCAACAAGCTGGTGCTGTTCGGCATCGCGCTCGCCCTGAGCCTCGCGCTCATCGCGCTGCTCAAGCTCACGCTGCTGGGCAAGGCCGTGCGCGCGCTGATGCAATCGCCCATCGGCGCGCAGCTGGTGGGCATCAACACGCGGCGGCTGCATCCGCTGATGTTCGGCATCGGGCTCGGGCTCTCGGGCGTGGCCGGTGCGCTGCTGTCGATGACCTACGAGATCTCGCCCTCGATGGGCGAGCCCTACACCGTGACCGCGCTGATCGTCATCACGCTCGGCGGCTTCGGCAGCATCGCGGGCAGCCTCGTCGGCGGCCTGCTGCTGGGCGTGGTGGAGGCGCTGGGCATGCACTTCACCAGCCCCTCGCTGAAGATGCTGCTGTCCTATGCGGTGTTCATCGGCGTCCTGATCTGGCGGCCCAACGGGTTGTTCTCGCGATGAAGGCAACGCTCGCCAACCAACCCTGGCGCTGGCTGGGCCTCGGGCTGCTGCTGGCGGCCGGGCTGCCGTGGGTGGCTTCGGACTTCGTGAGCTCGGTCGCGTTGAGCTGCCTCATGTACATCGCACTCGCCTGCAGCTGGTCGCTCTTCTGCGGCGCGACACGCTATCTTTCGCTCGCGACCTCGGCCTTCTTCGGGCTCGGCGCCTATGCCAGCGCGACACTGCTGGACGTGCTGCCCTGGCCGCTGGTGATCCTCTCCGGCGCGGCGGTCGCGAGCATGGTGGCCGTGGCGATGGGCGCGGCCGTGCTGCACCTGCGCGGCACCTACTTCGCGGTGCTGACCTTCGGCATGACCGAGCTGATCCGCCATGCCGTGACCTTCGTCGAGAAGCAGGTCTCGGGCACCGTGGGGCGCGTGCTCACGGTGGTGCCTTCGAACGAGACGGTGTACCTCACGGTGCTCGCGATCGCCGGCGCCGCGATCGCGACCGCGATCCTCGTCAAGCGCAGCCGCTTCGGCCTCGCGCTCACGGGAATCGGCGCCGACGAGCAGCGCGCGCAGACGCTGGGCGTCGACACGCGCCGCATCAAGATCGCGGGCTTCGCGCTCACGGCCGCCTTCGCCGGCGCGGCCGGCGCGGCGATGGCGGTGCGCTGGACCTACATCGAGCCGGCCGCGGTGTTCAGCCCCTTCATCGGCTTCCAGACCGTGCTGATCGCGCTGATCGGCGGCGCGGCGAGCATCGGCGGGCCGGTCGTCGCGGCGATCGTCTTCAGCCTCTTGGCCGAGACGCTGCGGCTGCAGCTGCCCTACGGCTACATGATGGTGCTGGGCCTGCTGCTGATCCTGTGCGTGATGTACCTGCCCAATGGGCTGGCCTCGCTGTGGCAAAGGCGGCGACATGAATGATGCGGTGATTCCCCTGCTCGAAGCCAGCGATCTCACGGTGCGCTTCGGCGGACTCACCGCCGTCGACGCGGTCAGCGCGCGGCTGCATGCGGGCGAGCTGGTCGGCATCATCGGGCCCAACGGCGCGGGCAAGACCACCTTCTTCAACGCCATCTCGGGCGTGATCGCGCCGACCTCCGGCAAGCTGATCGTGCAGGGCACCGTCGACCTCACCGGCCGCGGACCGCACCACTACGCCGCGCACGGCATCGCTCGCACCTTCCAGACGCCGCGCGTCATGGCCGAGATGACGCTCGCCGACAACGTGCGCTTCGGCATGCAGTTCGCCGGACGGCATCGCACGCCGCTCGCGGGCCTGCAAGGCGAAGGCGACATCCTCGAGATGCTGGGCCTTGGCGCGCTGGCCGATCGCATGGCCGCCGATGTGACGCCCTCGCAGCAGCGGCTGCTGGAGATCGGCATGGCGCTCGGCACCCGGCCGCGCGTGCTGCTGCTCGACGAGGTGGCGGCCGGGCTCACCGAAGCCGAGGTCGATGCGATGGCGCGGCGCATCCGTCGGCTGCGCGACGACCATGGGCTTACCGTCGTCTGGATCGAGCATGCCGTGACCACGCTCCTCAAGTACGTCGAGCGCGTGCTGGTGCTGCACCAGGGCCGCAAGATCGCGGACGGAGCGCCGGCCGACGTGGTGCGCAATGCCGAAGTGGTCGAGGCCTATCTCGGGGATGAGATGGAGCACGCGCCATGAGCGCGAGTGAATTGCGCGTTCGCGGCCTGGCGGCGGGCTACCACGGCTTCCAGGTGATCCAGGGCCTCGACCTCGACGTGCGGCCCGGCATCACCGTCGTGCTGGGCCCGAACGGCGCCGGCAAGACCACGCTGCTCAAGGCGCTCGCCGGCCTGCTGCCGCGCGCGGGCGAGGCCGTGCTCGACGGCGTGGCGCTGCCTTCGAACGAGGCCACGGCCTGCGTGCGCCAGGGCCTCGCCCTGGTTGCCGAAGGCCGCCAGCTCTTCCCGCAGATGACCGTGACCGAGAACCTCGAGCTCGGCGCCTGGCTCGCGCCGGCGCGGCTGCGCAGCGAGCGCCTGGCCCGCGCCTTCGAGGACTTCCCGCGCCTGAAGGAGCGCGCCACCCAGCTGGCCGGCACCATGAGCGGCGGCGAGCAGCAGATGGTCGCGGTGGCACGCGCCATGATGAGCGGACCGCGCCTGCTGATGCTCGACGAGCCCTCGCTCGGCCTCGCGCCGCGCATGGTCGACGAGCTGCTGGCCATCGTGCGCCGCATCGCGGGCCAGGGCGTCACCGTGCTGATGGTCGAGCAGAACGTGCGCAAGGCGCTCTCGGCCGCCGATCGCGGCTATGTGCTCGAACGCGGCCGCGTCGTCGCTTCGGGCGATGCACAAACGCTGCTTCATTCCGACGTGATTCGCCAGGCCTACCTCGGCGTCGCCTGATACCCCTTTTTCCTTTCTGAAGGACCTTCGCATGACCACCACGATCTCCATGCTCATCAATGGCGAGCGCCGCTCGGCCGAGGGCGGCGCCACTTTCGAGCGCCGCAATCCGCTGGACGGCAGCGTCGCCACGCGCGCGCCCGCGGCCACGCCGGCGGATGCGATCGCCGCGGTCGAAGCCGCCGCGCACGCCTTCACGGCCTGGTCGCAGACCGGCCCCGGCGCGCGCCGCGCGCTGCTGCTGAAAGCGGCACATGCGCTCGAAGCGCGCACCGATGCCTTCGTGCAGGCCATGGCGCGCGAGACAGGCTCCTCTGCGATGTGGGCCGGCTTCAATGTCCACCTCGCGGCCGGCATGCTCGTCGAGGCCGCGGCGCTGACCACGCAGATCGGCGGCGAAGTCATTCCCTCGGATGTTCCCGGCAGCCTCGCGATGGGCGTGCGGCAGGCGGCCGGCGTGGTCGTCGGCATCGCGCCGTGGAATGCGCCCGTGATCCTCGGCGTGCGCGCCATCGCGACGCCGCTGGCCTGCGGCAACACGGTGGTGCTGAAGGGCTCGGAGCTGTGCCCGCAGACGCATGCGTTGATCGTCCAAGCGCTGAACGAAGCCGGCCTGCCGCCCGGCGTGCTGAACTTCGTGACCAACGCACCCGCCGACGCCGGCGCCGTGGTCGAGGCCATGGTGGCGCATCCGGCGGTGCGCCGCGTCAACTTCACCGGTTCGACCAAGGTCGGCCGGATCATCGCGCAGACCTGCGCCAGGCACCTGAAGCCCGTGGTGCTCGAACTCGGCGGCAAGGCGCCGCTGGTGGTGCTGGACGACGCCGATGTCGACGCGGCGGTGAATGCGGCCGCCTTCGGCGCCTTCGCCAACTCGGGACAGATCTGCATGTCGACCGAGCGCATCGTGGTCGACGAGACCATCGCCGACGAATTCGTCGCGAAGTTCGCGGCCAAGGCGCAGAGCCTGCCGCTGGGCGATCCGCGCGAGGGGCCGGTGGTGCTCGGTTCGGTGGTCGACATGAGCACGGTGGCGCGCTGCAATGCGCTGGTCGACGACGCGCTCGCCAAGGGCGCCACGCTGGTGTGCGGCGGCCGCGCCGACAGCACGCTGATGCCGGCCACGGTGCTCGACCACGTGACGCCCGCGATGCAGATCTACCGCGAGGAATCCTTCGGGCCGGTGAAGGCGATCGTGCGCGTGCGCGGCGTCGAGGAGGCGGTCGCCACCGCCAACGACAACGAGTTCGGCCTCTCTTCGGCGGTGTTCGGCCGCGACATCGCGCGCGCCTGGAACGTGGCGCGCCGCATCGAGGCCGGCATCTGCCATGTGAACGGGCCCACGGTGCACGACGAGGCGCAGATGCCCTTCGGCGGCGTCAAGGCTTCGGGCTACGGCCGCTTCGGCGGCAGGGCGGGCGTCGATGCCTTCACCGAGCTGCGCTGGATCACGGTGCAGACCACGCCGCGCCACTACCCGTTCTGATCGCCGTGAACCGTTCGGAGCGCCTCCACCCGTTCGGAGCGCCTCCACCCGTTCGGGCTGAGCCTGTCGAAGCCGCGCACAGCACGTTGTCGCCTGCGCTACCGGCCACGGCGCCGGCCGGGACTACGATGCGCTCCCCTACACCCGCAGGAAGGAGACAAGCCATGAGCAGCACCCTCACCAACCATCAGGTCCGACTCGCCAAGCGCCCCGAAGGCGCGGCCACCCGCGACAACTGGCAGTTCACCACCGAGCCGGTCGGCGAGCCGGCCGAAGGCGGCGTCCTGGTCCAGACCCTGTCGCTCTCGCTCGACCCCGCGATGCGCGGCTGGATGAACGAGGGCAAGAGCTACATCCCGCCGGTCGAGATCGGTGCCGTCATGCGCGCCGGCGGCATCGGCCGCGTGACGGCGTCGCGCAACCCGGCCTTCGCGGTCGGCGACACGGTGTACGGCACGCTCGGTGTCCAGGAGTACATCCTGATCCCGCAGGACGACATCAAGCGCAACGGGCTCACCAAGGTCGACCTGCGTGCCGGCACGATCACGCAATGGCTCAACGTGCTGGGCATGCCGGGCATGACCGGCTACTTCGGCTTGATGGACATCGGGCAGCCGAAGCCCGGCGAGACGGTCGTCGTCTCGGGCGCCGCCGGTGCGGTCGGCCAGACCGTGGGCCAGCTCGCGAAGATCAAGGGCTGCCGCGCGGTCGGCATCGCCGGCGGCCAGGAGAAATGCGACTGGGTGGTGAAGGAGCTCGGCTTCGACGCCTGCATCGATTACAAGGCCGGTCCTTCGGCGGTGCGCGAAGGCCTGAAGGCGCATTGCCCCAAGGGCATCGACATCTACTTCGACAACGTCGGCGGCGAGATCCTCGATGCCGCACTGGCCCGCCTTGCGCGCGGCGCGCGCATCATCATCTGCGGCGCGATCAGCCAGTACAACAACGCCAACAGCGCCCCCGCGCAAGGCCCGAAGAACTACCTGAGCCTGCTGGTGAACCGGGCGCGCATGCAGGGCATGGTGGTCTTCGACTACGCCGACCGCTACCACCTGGCCGTGGCCGAGATGGCGGTCTACCTGAAGGACGGTCGCATGAAGAGCCGCGAGGACGTGGTCGAAGGCATCGACACTTTTCCCGAAGCGCTGACCCGCCTGTTCACGGGGCAGAACTTCGGCAAGCTGGTGCTCAAGGTCGCGGACTAGGGCCTGTGAACAGGCCCTAGTGCGCGAACGCCCCGACGATCTCCTGCGTGACCCGAAGGAAGCGCTCCATCTCGGCAATCGAGTTGCAGTGCAGCGGCGAGACCCGGACAGCGCCCTCGAGACCGAAGGAATCGAGCATCCGCTTCGAATAGATGCTGGTCGCGACCCGCTCGTAGACCGTGACGCCGCGCTGGCCGTACGCGTGCACGGCTTGCGTGCAGTCGAGATGCTCGAAACCGATGCCGAGGATCAGGTCGCGTTGCGTGAGGTCGGCGTGATCGAGGAAGACCTCGACGCCTTCCATCCCGCGAAGCCCCTGCGTGGCGGCGGTGCCGTCGAGCAGCGTCGACAGCAAGGCCCGCTCATGCAGCGCGATGGCTTCGATGCCTGCTTCGAACAGCGGCCGGCGCTGCGCGGCATCGCTGAAGTGGCCGCCGAGCCAGCAGACATAGTCGACGATCTCGGTGATGGCGGCGAACTGCCACGGGGCGGCGCTTCCCAGATCCCAGAAACCAGGCTTCTTGCCGCTGAGCTTGTGATGCGGCAGCACCGCCGCGCGATCGGAAACCCAGGCGAATCCGGAGCCGCGGCAGCCGAAGAACTTGTAGGGCGCGATGTTGATGCCGTCGACCGGCGTCGTCTGCAGATCGATCAGGCCGTGCGGCGCATGCTGGACCGCGTCCACGATGATGTACAGCTCGGGCTTCACGGCGCGGGCGCGCCGGACGATCTGCGCCAGGTCCAGCTTGGCGCCGGAGATGTTCGATGCGTAGATCACGTTGAGCAGGCAGGTGTCCGCATCGACCAGGCGCGCGATCTCCTCGACATCGACGCCGCCGGTCACCGGGTTGCTCTTGGCGACCCGCAGCTCGCGGCCGGTCTTCTGTGCATAGAGCGTCATCGCGTCGAACGAGGAAGGATGCTCCAGCACGGTGGTCACCATGTTCGTGCCCGCGACGTTCTCGCCCACCGCGCGCACCATGTCGAACATGGCGCCCGACGCGGTCAACGAGGCGTAGACGCTGCCGCCCTCGGCGTTCAGGAGCGTTCGCAGGTCTGCAGTGCCCCTGGCCTGAATCTCCTGCAGCTCGACGGCCGCTTCATGGATGCGCTCCGTGTTGTCGGGAATGGCATCGACCTGCGCGAAGCGCTCGACCGCGGCCTTGAGCCGATAGGATCCGCCGGCGTTGTCGAAGTAGAGGCGCTCGCGTCCGTGATGGTCGTGGTCGATGTAGAGAAAGCGGCGCCTGATTTCGTGCATCAGTGCGTCGGGAAAAGCTTGGCCGTTGGCGTGGGTCATGACCGGTGTGAGGCGCTCAGACGCCCTTGTTGCTGGGGTTCTTGTACGCGTCACGCACGGCATCCGACATCGGGAAGTTGAGGTTGACGTTGCGCGGCGGGATCGGCGAGGTGAACCACTTCGCGTAGAGCTGGTCGATCGCGCCCGATTTCATCAGGTCACCGACCGTCTGGTCGACCAGCGCCTTGAACTGCGGGTCGTCCTTGCGGAACATGATGCCGTAGGGCTCCTGCCGCAGGACGTCCTTCAGGATCTTGTAGTCGGACGGGTTGGGCGAGCTGGCGATGAGGCCGGCGAGCTGCACGTCGTCGAGCACGTAGGCCACCGCGCGGTCGCTGGCGAGCAGCAGGAACGCATCGGCCGTGTCCTTGCCCGATATCTCCTGCACCTCGATGTTCTCCGTCTTGCGATACCCGCGCAGCAGCTGGATGGAGGTGCTGCCGGACACCGTCGCGACCGTCTTGCCCTGCAGTTCCGCCAGCGAGTTGATGCCGGAGCTCTTCTTGACCGCCGCGGTGATGTTCGTCACGAAGTGGCTCGGTGCGAAGGCGACCTGCTGCTGACGCGCCAGCGTGTTCGTGGTGGTGGCGCAATCCAGGTCCACCGTGCCGTTCTGGACCAGCGGGATCCGGTTGGTCGACGTGAGCAGCGTGTAGCGCACTTCGAGCTTGGGCAGCGCGAGCCTGGCCTTCACCGCATCGACGATCTTGAGGCAGATCTCGTTGGTGAAGCCGATGGGCGCGCTTTCGGCGCTGAGCTTGTACGAGAACGGGATCTGGCTGTCGCGGTTGCCGATGTGGATCGTGCCGCTGTCCTTGATCTTGCGAAGGGTGTCGGACTCCTGCGCCGACGCGGTGGCGCAGGCGAAGGCGAGGAGGAGGCCGAGTGCCAGGGGCAGCTTGGAAGTCATGTGGTGTTCCTTTGGCGATGTTGAAACGGTGCGGTGGCTGGAAGCTGGGCGCATCTTCGGTGCGGCGACAAATTTCCAAAAGCGATTTTTTGTGATCGAATCGCATGCTGGAAAGTGTTCTTTTCACCGACATGAGCGCGCCGCGATGACCTTCAAACAGCTAGAGGCCCTGTACTGGATCGCCCAGCTCGGCGGATTCGCGCAGGCAGCGAACCAGCTCCACACCTCGCAGTCGGCGGTGTCCAAGCGCGTGCGCGAGCTCGAGCTCCTGTTCGACACCGAGCTCTTCGACCGCACCCAGCGCGCGGCGCGGCTGACGGAGAAGGGCGAGGAGATGTTCGTGCTCGCCAAGAAGCTGCTGCAGCAGCGCGATGCCGCGGTCGAGCAGTTCGGAAAGCCGGAGGTGATCGAGCGCCGGATCCGCATCGGCGTCACCGAGCTGACAGCGATGACCTGGCTGCCCCGGCTGGTCGGGCTGATCCAGCAGCACTACCCGAAGGTCATCATCGAGCCCGATGTCGACGACAGCCTCCAGCTGCGCGACAAGCTGCTTGCCGACGAACTCGACCTGGTCATCGTGCCCGATACGCTCGCGGATTCGCGCGTTCCGAGCAAAGCCATCGGCGAAGTGGTCAGCGCCTGGATGTGCAAGCCGGGCGTGGTCCCCGACACGGGAACCCTTCGGCTGCACGAGCTGGCGCGGCACCGCATGCTGGTGCAGGGCAGCAGCTCAGGCACGGGGCGGGCCTACGACAGCTGGATGAAGGAGTTGGGCGTGCAGCCTTCGAACGCCATCGTGGTGAGCAATCTGGTCGCGTTGACCGGGCTCACCGTGTCCGGCCTGGGCGTCAGCTACCTGCCGCGCCAGTGCCTGGAGCCTCTGGTCCAGGCAGGCATGCTCGCCGTGCTCGATGTGACGCCTGCATTGCCGGTGGTGCGCTACGTCGCGATGCACAAGGGCGAACACCGCAGCGCGCTGACCTCGTCGATCATCATGCTGGCGCAGGCGTGCTGCGATTTCACGCGCATGTTCCAGGCGCAGCCCGAAGACGGCCCGGCCGCTTGAAGGCTCAGCGGGCGCGCGTTCCCATCACCGCGGCCGAGATGATCAATGCCGCCGCGAGCGCGATGGTCCACGACAGCGGCCTGCCGGTCACGAGCAGCAGCAAGGCCGTCGAAGCCAGCGGCGTGATGTAGCTCAGGATGCCGATCTGGCGCGCGTCGCCGCGCTTGAGCGCCATGTCCCAGAGAAAGAAGGCCGCGCCCAATGGCCCGAGGCCGCAGAGCACGACGAGCAGCCAGTCGCGCGACGACAGCGTCGCGGCCGGCTCCAGCAGGGCATGGCACGCCAGCGACAGCGCACCCGACACCAGGCCGAACAGTCCGATCGCCGCGGTCGGGAACGCGGGCACGCGTTTCGTCCACAGCGAATAGCTGGCCCAGATGAAGGCCGAGCCCAGGGCCGGCACGAAGCCCCAATACGCGCCACCGGCCGCGGCGCCGTCGCCGCCGCTGCGCGCGCCGAGGATCGCGATGGCCGCGCCCGCGAAGCCCAGCACCGCCGCGACGATATGCAGCGGCCGAAGCGTCATGCCCGGCAGCAGCACCGGCGCCAGCACCACCATGAAGAGCGGCCACAGGTAGTTCACCAGATTGGCCTCGACCGGCGGCGCATGGCGCAGTGCGATGAACAGCAGGAAGTGAAAGCCGAACAGGCCGTAGACGCCGAGCGCCAGCGTGCGCGCCGGCACGGCCCAAGCCTTGCGGTTGCGCAGCACGTGCGGCCAGCTCATCACGCTGCCGATCATCAGCGCGATCCCGGTCAGCAGGAAGGGCGGCAGATGCGAGAGCGCGGTGCCGAGCGAAGCGAGCGTGCCCCAGAGGGCGATGGCGGCGAGTGCGTACAGCGTGGCGGACATGCCATCGAGCTTAAGCGGCGGGCTCGTCGCGCAGCGACGGTCCGTCGTCGAGGAACGACGGTGTTCTAGTTCGCGCGGCGCAAGGCGGCGGTGAGCGCCGAAGGCGAGCGGTAGCCCGTGCGGCGCGCGGTCTCGGCGACGCTCATGCCGCCGCTGCGCAGCTGCTTCGCCTGCAGCAGACGCTGGCTTCGCAGCCAATGCATCGCGCCCATGCCCTGCTCGTCGCGGCAGCGCTGGGCGAACTGGCTGGGGCTCAGGCACGCGACCGCTGCCAGGTCCGCGACGCTCAGCGGCCGATGCCATCGCGCCTGCGCCCACGCGGCGAGGGCCGTCCAGTCGATGACGCGCCGGCGGCCGTTCGGCACCACGGGGCCCCAGGCCTCCAGCAGCAGGGCAGGCGCGTGATGCAGCGCCAAGGCGGGCGGCGAAGCCTGCGTCACGCACAGCGCCAGATAGCGCGCCAGCGACAGGAGCTGCGGCGACAGCGGCGAACGTCCTGCGCACTGCGCCCACAGGTCCTGCGTGGTGTCGAGCACGAGGCATCGGCTGCCCGTGCGCGATTCGAAGTCGTGATGATCGCCGGGCGTCACCACCCAGCCCTCGCCGGCGCCGATGCGGCGGCCGCGCCCCTCGACTTCCAGCTCCAGCACGCCGTCGAGCCCCACGAGCACCTGGAAGTGCGCGTGCGAATGGCTGCCGCGCGAGGCACCGTAGCGCCGCAGCGAAAGGCCGTGCGGAGGCGATGAGAGGGCGTCGTGCAACTGCATGTGAGGGCGCCGATTGTCCTCCGGTTCAGCCGGCCGCGCGCTTCAGCCGCATGGTGAGCGAGAAGCGATCCGCCGGATGGATGGTGACCGTGACGTCGATCGTGTCGCCGCTGGCGTCGAGGTAGCGGCGCACGATCTGCAAGGCCGCCGAGCCCGCCTCGACGCCCAGGTGCCGCGCCATCGCCGCGGGCATCTCCAGCGCCTGCAGCTGCTGCACGATCTCGACCACGCGCCGGCCGTACTGCTGCTCGATCAGGGTGCTGACCAGCGTCTCCGGCGAATCGCGAACCCGCTCCACCAGGTCGGTGTAGGCCGGGTCCATGTACAGGTCGGTCCAGCAGATCGGCAGCTCGGGCTGCTCTTCGTCCATCCGCAGGCTGGAGATGCGCAGCCAGGCGGTTCCTTCCGCGCAGACGAGCAGGCGCGCCAGTGCGCCCTTGGCCTCGACCGTCTCGACCTCGCGCACCACCCGAACGTGGGTCGCACCGAACTGCACCACGTCCTCGACCGAGGCCAGCGACTGCTGAAAACCGACCTGCGGCGTCGCCGACTCCACGCGCGTGCCGACGTTCTTGCGGCGCGACACCAGCCCCAGTTGCTGCAGCTCCTGCAACGCGGCGCGCACTGTGTGCCGGCTGGTCTTGTAGTGGTCGCGCAGCTCCAGTTCGGTCGGCAGCAGCGTGCCCACGGGGTAGTGGCCCGACGTGATGCCTTCCTTGAGGTGTCGCGAGATATCGGAGAAGCGGGGCTTGTTCATCGTGGGGGCGATTTTGAGGCTCAGGGTTAATACCGAGTCGTAGTTATGTCCGAACATATTAAAGTTGATATGTCCGAACATATAGGCGTGAACATGTCTTCCCCTTCCATTCCAATGGCCAGCACGGTCTTCGATTCGATCCTGTTCCGCGACGCCTTCGGCACCGCGAAGATGCGCGCTCTCTTTTCCGACCGCGCACTGATCCAGCGCTACATCGATGCCGAGGTCGCACTCGCGAAGGCCGAGGCGCGCGTCGGCGTGATCCCGCGCGAGGCGGCCGAAACGATCGCGCGCGAATCCAACATCGAGCGCATCGATTTCGACCACATGCGCGAAGAGACCGACATCGTCGGCTACCCGATCCTGCCGCTGGTGCATCAGCTGGTGGTGATGTGCGGCGAGGCCGGCGGCTACGTGCACTGGGGCGCGACCACGCAGGACATCATGGACACCGCCGTGGCGCTGCAGGTGCGCGATGCGCTCGACAGCATCGACGCCGACATCCGCGAGCTGCGCGGCATCCTGGCAGGGCTCGCGAAGAAGCACCGCGACACGCCGATGGCCGGCCGCACCCACCTGCAGCAGGCCCTGCCCGTGACCTTCGGCTACAAGGTCGCGATCTGGCTCGCGATGTTCGATCGCCATCAGCAGCGGCTGGCCGAGTTGCGCCCGCGCGTCGCGCTGGTCGAGTTCGGCGGCGCGGCGGGCACGCTCGCCTCGCTCGGGGACAAGGGTTTCGAAGTGCAGCAGGCGATGGCCGAAGAACTCGGCCTGGGCGTGCCCGCCACCACCTGGCATGTGGCGCGCGACGGCTTCGCCGAGGCGGTGAACCTGCTGGCGCTCGTGACCGGCTCGCTCGGCAAGATCGCGCTCGACATCATGATCATGGCCTCGACCGAGTTCGCCGAGGTCTACGAGCCCTTCGTCAAGGGACGCGGCGCCAGCAGCACGATGCCGCAGAAGCGCAACCCGATCTCCAGCGAACTGATGCTGGCCGCATCGAAAGCGGTGCGGCAGCACGCGGGCCTGATGGTCGACGCGATGGTGCAGGACTTCGAACGCGCGACCGGCCCCTGGCATGCCGAGTGGATCGCGATTCCGGAGAGCTTCATCCTCACGGCCGGGGCGCTGCACCAGGCCAAGTTCGCGCTCGGCGGGCTGGTGGTCGACGCCGAGCGGATGAAGCACAACCTCGGCATCAGCCGCGGCCTGATCGTGGCCGAGGCGGTGATGATGGGCCTTGCGCCCCACACCGGCCGCCAGCAGGCGCATGACCTCGTCTACGACGCCTGCCGCACGGTGAACGAGAAGGGCGGCACGCTGGCCGAGGCGCTGGCCGCGCTGCCCGAAGTCACCCAGCACCTCGACCGCGCCGCGATCGACCGCCTGACCGACCCCGCCAACTACCTCGGCCTCGCGCCGCAGATGGTGGACCGCGCGCTCGCGCTGTCGGCCCAGGCAGGGCGCTGAATCTTCCCGACCTCCATCCTTCCTTCCATCCCAGGAGACATGACGATGCGTTTCATCAAGACCGTTCTGTGCGCCGTCGCGGCCGCCGCCGCCGTGGGTGCCGTGCACGCCCAGGCCTATCCGACCAAGCCGATCACGTGGATCGTTCCCTTTGCCGCCGGTGGCCCGACCGACGCGCTGGCGCGCAGCATCGCGGAGCGCGTGGCGCGCGAGGTGGGCCAGCCGATCGTGATCGACAACTCGGCCGGCGCGGGCGGCACCATCGGTGCAGCCAAGGCGGCACGCGCCGCGCCCGACGGCTACACCATGCTGGTCGGCCACATGGGCTACATGGGCGCCGCGCCGGCGCTCTACAAGAAGCTGAGCTACGACCCGGTGAAGGACTTCGAGCCCGTCTTCCGCTTCCCCGACACGCCGCTGGTGCTGATGGTGCGCAAGGAACATCCGGCGAAGAACATCGAGGGGCTGATCGACTTCGGCAAGAAGAACCCCGACAAGCTGTTCATCAGCAACGCCGGCGTCGGCTCCAGCTCGCACCTGATCGCGGCGCTGGTCGCGAGCGCCGCGAACGTCAAGGTGACGCTGGTGCCGTACAAGGGCGCGGGCCCGGCGCTGGTGGACGTGATCGGCGGGCAGGTCGACGGCATCTTCGACCAGACCAACACCGCGTTGCCGCAGATCACGGAGTCCAAGGTGCGCGCGCTCGCCGTCACCTCGAAGGTGCGCCTGCCGCAGCTGAAGGACGTGCCGACGCTGGCCGAGACGGTGCTGCCCGGCTTCGAGGCGTCGACCTGGTACGGCATCTACGCGCCCAAGGGAACGCCCAAGGCCGCGCTGGACAAGGTCCAGCAGGCCTACCTGAAGGTCATGACGGACAAGGCCTTCACCGACAAGATGGCGAGCCAGGCGATCCAGATGCTCCCGACCGAGCAGTACACCGGCGCCGCGCTGGGGAAGCACACCGAGGCGGAGGTCGCGCGCTGGAAAGCGGTCGCGGCCAAGACCAACATCTCGCTGGACTGAAGCGCATGACGGCCATGCGGGTGGAGCACGATGCCTTCGGTCCGGTCGAGATCCCGGCCGACCGCTACTGGGGCGCGCAAACCCAGCGCGCGCTGGGCGTCTTCGAGATCGGCGAGGAGCGCTTTCCCGCGTGCCTGGTCCACGCCTTCGGCTTGCAGAAGATGACGGCCGCGCGCGCCAACCTGCGCTGCGGCGCGCTCGACGCTGCGCTGGCGGAGAAGATCGTCGCTGCCGCCGAAGAACTGCGCGCCGGCCGCTTCGACGATCACTTCCCGCTCACCATGTGGCAAACGGGCTCGGGCACGCAGACCAACATGAACGCGAACGAGGTGATCGCGAACCGCGCCAATGAACTGCTGGGCCAGCCGCTGGGCACGCGGAAGCCCGTGCATCCCAACGACCACGTCAACGCATCGCAATCGTCCAACGACAGCTTTCCGACCGTGATGCACCTGGTGGCGGCGCTCGAACTCACGCAGCGCCTGCGGCCCGCGCTGGCGCTGCTGCGCCGGCGGCTGGACGAGCGCGCAGCGGCCTTCGCCGACGTGCTGAAGATCGCGCGCACGCACCTGATGGATGCGGTGCCGATGACCATGGGCCAGGCCTTCGATGCCTTCGCCCGGCAGGTCGGCCACGGCATCGACCGCATCGAAGCCACGCTGCCGCGCCTGTGCTTGCTGCCGCAGGGCGGCACCGCCGCCGGCACCGGGCTCAATGCGCCGCCGGGTTTCGACGCGGCGTTTTGCGAGGAATTGAGTGCGCTGACCGGCACGGCGTTCGCGCCCAATCCCAGCAAGTTCGAGGGCATGGCCGCGCACGACACGCTGATCGAGGTCTCGGGCGCGCTCAACGTCGTCGCGTCTTCGCTGGTCAAGATCGCCAATGACATCCGCCTGCTCGGCTCGGGGCCGCGGTGCGGATTGGGCGAGCTCGTGATCCCGAACGACGGGCTGACCAGCTCGATCATGCCGGGCAAGCGCAACCCGACCATCGCCGAGGTGGTGGTGCAGGCGGGCCTGCAGGTGATGGGCAACCACGTCACCATCACGATGGCCGGCGCCTCGGGGAACTTCGAGCTCAACGTCGCCAAGCCGGTGCTGATCCACAACCTGCTGCAGTCGATCCGTGTGCTGGCCGACAGCGCCAGCGTGTTCGCCGAGCGGATGGTGAAGGACATCGAGGTCGACAGGCAGCGCCTCGCCGCCAATGTCGACAACGCACTGCTGTTGGTGACCGCGCTCAATCCCGTGCTGGGCTACGACCGCGTCTCGCAAATCACGGCGACCGCGCTGGAACGGAACATGAGCCCGCGGGAAGCGGCCGTCGCGCTGGGCTTCCTGAGCGCCGCGGACTACGACCGGCTGGTCGATCCATCCGCGATGGCCCGGACTCCTAGAGCCTGAGCAGCAGCGCCGAGGCGGCGCACACCAGCAGGAAGGGGATGCCGATGCGATGGAACTCGCGCAGCCCGTGCGGCACCTTGGCCAGGCGCAGGGCGATCAGGTTGGCCAGCGACCCCAGCACGCAGCCGAAGCCGCCCACGCTCACGCCGGCCGCAAGCGCCGGCAGGTCGTGCACGTAGCGCTCCAGCAGGATGGCTGCGGGCACGTTGCTGATGAACTGCGATGCGACGATCGCGGCGAGGTAGGCGCGCCAGCCCTCGGCAATCGGCCACCGGCCCAGCAGCGACGCGACGGCGGGCAGCTCGGCCAGCTGCCGCAGGTCGACGAACATGAGCGCGATGATCGCGAGCAGCGCCCAGTCGACGCCGAGCAGCACGCGCGGCCGCAACAGCAGGAAGGCGCCGAACACGACCGCCAGCCCGGCCGCGAGCCAATGGCGATCGAGCGCGATCACGAAGCCGACGAAGAGCAGCGCCGACAGGGCGAGCAGCCGCGGCTGCATCGGCGCCGCATCGCCGGTCGGCTTGAGCTGGATCGGCGCGCGCGGCACCAGGAAGCGGATGGCGAGGAAGAGCCAGAACAGCATCAGCGCGACGGTCGGCGCCATCATCCCCATGAAGCCGACGAAGCTCTCGCCCGAGCGATGCCAGAGAAAGAGGTTCTGCGGATTGCCGATCGGCGTGAGGGCCGAGCCCGCGTTGACGGCGAGCGCTTCGAGCACCACCAGGCGCGCCAGCGGCAGGTGCGCCTGCGCCGCCAGCACGCGCGTGAGCGGCACCAGGAGGAACAGGCTCACGTCGTTGGTGACCAGCGCGGAGAGCAGCGCGGCGCTCGCGGTGAGCAGAAAGACGAGGGTGCGCAGCTCGGTGGTGCGCGACAGCAGCCGCGCGGCGGTGGCCTGCAGCATCCCGCTCTTCTCCACGCCCTGCGTGATGACGAGCAGGCCCGCCAGCGCGCCGATGGTCTGCCAGTCGATCAGCAGAAGGTAGTCCGCCGGTGCGCGAGGCCTTGCGATCGCGAAGCCGATCGCGACCAGCGCCAGCACCCACAGGAGGCCGTTGCCGCCGCCGCCGTGGGCGGGCGCGGCTTCAGTGTGCGGCGTCGCGCTCACGCAGCTCGCGCTTGAGCACCTTGCCGATCGCGCTGCGCGGCAGCTCGTCGATGAGCTGCAGCCGTGCGAGCCGCTGCGTCTTGCCGAGCTGGGCGTTGGCCCATTGCAGCAGCGTGTCGGCGCCGGTGTCGTTGTCCGGACGCCGCACCACGAAGGCCACCGGCGTCTCGCCCCATTGCTCGGAAGGCACGCCGATCACCGCGACGTCGGCCACCGCGGCGTGGCCGCGCAGCACGGCCTCGAGATCGCTCGGGTAGATGTTGAAGCCGCCGCTGATGATCATGTCCTTCTTGCGATCGAAGAGCGTGAGGAAGCCTTCGTCGTCGAAGCGGCCGACGTCGCCGGTGCGGATGAAGCGCTTGCCTGCGGGGTCGAACCATTCGGCCTCGCGCGTTTTCTGGGGCTGCCCGTGGTAGCCGACCATCATCCCGGCCGAATGGCCCACCACTTCGCCGGATTCGCCGCGCGCGACCTCGTTGCCTGCTTCGTCGATGAGCCGGATGTCGCTGCCCTCGGCCGGCTGGCCCACGGTGTGCAGCTTGTCCGGGTGCAGGTGCGCCTCGAGGATGCAGGTGCCGCCGCCCTCGGTCATGCCGTAGAACTCGATCAGGCCGCCGGGCCAGCGTTTCAGCACGTCGGCCTTGAGCGCCGCGTTGAAGGGCGCGCTGGTGCTGAACTTGAACCGAAAGCGCGACAGGTCGTGCGCGTCGAAAGCCGGGTGCGCCATCAGGCGCTGGTACTGCACCGGCACCAGCATCGTGTGCGTCACGCGGTGCTGCTCGGCCAGCGCCAGGTAGCCGGCCGCATCGAACTTCGGCATCAGGATCACGCAGCCGCCGAAGGCGATGGTCGGGAAGAACACGACCAGCGTGGTGTTGGAATAAAGCGGCGTCGACAGCAGCGTGACCGTCTCGCGGCCGTATTCGTACTTCGCGCCGCGCCGCACATGGGCCCAGCGCATGCCGTGGCCCTGCACGATGCCCTTGGGCTCGCCGGTGGTGCCCGAGGAATAGATGATGTTGAAGGGCCACGATGGCTGCGGCTCGACTGCCGCCGGCTGCGCGCCTTCCGGCGCGAGCCATCCTTCGAAGTCGCGCCCGGCCGCGGAACCGTCGAGCGCGATGCGGGGAAGGCCTGGCGCCGCATCGCCGATCGTCTCGGCCGCGGCTGCATCGACGAAGAGGATGCGCGCCTCGGCGTCTTCGATCATCCGCGCGAGGCTGGCCGGCGTGGAGCCGGGCGCCAGCGGCGCGACCGCGATGCCGGCGCGCAGGGCGCCAAGGAAAACGGCTGCGTAGTTCACGCTCGATGCGGCGCAGATCGCAATGGCATCGCCGGCCCGCAGGCCGTCGCGCTGCAGACTCGCGGCGATGCGGTCCATCAGCGCATCGAGCGCGCCATAGCTCAGGGTGCGCGTCGCATCGGCGAGCGCGGGCCGTTCGGAAGCTTCATGCGCATGAAGCCGGATCAGCTCGGCGATGACGCCGAAGTCGCGGTCCATCGCGGCCTGGATCGCGTCCATTCGGGAACTCCTGCTCAGATCCCCGCGGCGTGGGCCTGTTGATCGGCGTGGTAGCTGCTGCGCACCATCGCGCCGACGGCGGCGTGGCTGAAGCCCATCTTGATGGCCTCTTCCTCGAACATCTTGAAGGTGTCCGGATGCACGTAGCGGCGTACCGGAAGATGGCTGCTGCTGGGCGACAGGTACTGGCCGATGGTCAGCATGTCGATGTCGTGCGCGCGCATGTCGCGCATCACTTGCAGGATCTCTTCATCGGTTTCGCCGAGACCGACCATGATGCCGCTCTTGGTCGGCACCTTCGGGTGCAGCGCCTTGAACTTCTTCAGCAGGTTGAGACTGAACTGGTAGTCGCTGCCGGGGCGCGCTTCCTTGTAGAGGCGCGGCGCGGTTTCGAGGTTGTGGTTCATCACGTCCGGCGGCGCGGCCTTGAGGATTTCCAGTGCGCGGTCGTCGCGGCCGCGGAAGTCGGGCACCAGGATCTCGATCTGCGTCTGCGGCGAGAGCTCGCGGATGTTGCGGATGCAATCGACGAAGTGCTGGCTGCCGCCGTCGCGCAGGTCGTCGCGATCGACGCTGGTGATCACCACGTACTTGAGGCGCAGCTTGGCGATCGTCTTCGCGAGGTTCAGCGGCTCGTCCTTGTCCAGCGGATCGGGCCGGCCGTGGCCGACGTCGCAGAAGGGGCAGCGCCGCGTGCACTTGTCGCCCATGATCATGAAGGTGGCGGTGCCGTTGCCGAAGCATTCGCCGATGTTGGGGCAGGAGGCTTCCTCGCAGACCGTGTGCAGGTTGCTTTCGCGCAGGATCTGCTTGATCTCGTAGAAGCGGGTGGTCGGGCTGCCGGCCTTGACGCGGATCCAGTCGGGCTTCTTGAGCACCTCGCCCTGGATCACCTTGACCGGGATGCGCGACAACTTGGCCGCGGCCTTCTGCTTGGCCAGGGGGTTGTAGTTTTCGGCGCTCTGTGCGTCGCGGACGACTTCGAGGGTGCTCATGGCTTCTCTTTGGCGGGGCTCAAGGAGCGAGGTAGACGCCGAGCTTGCTGCCCAGCACCTGCGCGGCTTCGTCCCAGGTTGTTCGAACGCCGATTGTAGAAAGATCGACGGTTTCCAGCCCCGCATAGCCGCAGGGGTTGATGCGCGAGAAGGGTTCCAGGTCCATCGCCACGTTGAGCGCGACGCCGTGGTAGGTGCAGTGGCGGCTGACCTTGATGCCCAGCGCGGCGATCTTGCCCAGGCCGCGGAACGGGTCGGCGGGGTGCATCGGGCCGGTCAGCGCCGCATGCGAAAAGGGATCATCCAGGCGCACGTAGATGCCGGGCGCGCCGCCCACGCGGTGGCCGGTGACGCCGAAGTGCGCCAGCGTGCGGATCACCGACTCCTCGATCCGGTAGACGTATTCCTTCACGTAGTAGCCGGCGCGCCGCAGGTCGACGAGCGGATAGGCCACCACCTGGCCGGGGCCGTGGTAGGTCACCTGGCCGCCGCGATCGGTCTGCACGACCGGGATGTCGCCCGGGTTCAGCACGTGGTCGGCCTTGCCGGCCAGGCCCTGGGTGTAGACGGGAGGGTGCTCGCAGAGCCACAGCGCGTCGGGCGTGTCGGGCGTGCGTTCGCGGGTCGCCTGCTGCATCGCCGCGTAGGTCGGGGCGTAGTCGACGCGGCCGAGCCACGCGGGCGCGAGGGTTGCGCTCAGAGCACCACCTTGACCATCGGGTGCTTCGACAGCGCCATGTAGATGGCATCGAGCTGTTCGCGGCTGGTGGCGGTGACGGTGATGGTCACGCCCAGGTAGTTGCCGGCCTTGCTGTTGCGCAGCTCGATGGTGGTGGCATCGAAGTTCGGATCGAACTGCTCCGCGATCAGCGTGACGGCATGCACGAAGCCGTCGGCCTTGGCGCCCATGACCTTGATCGGGAACTGCGAGGGGTACTCGATCAGCGATTCCTTGCGGGCATCGACCGGGTCGCCGGGGGTGGTGTCGGGTGAGGTGCTCATGCAGTGACTCCGTGTTCTTGCGCGCTGCGCTCGATGGCGCGCTGGTAGCCCGCGTTCAGCGCCTGGAAAACCGGACCGGGACGGCCCGAACCGATCGGCTGGTCGTCGAGCACGACCACCGGCAGCACTTCCTTGCTGGCCGAGGACAGCAGCAGCTCGTCGGCGCCGAAGACTTCGTCGCGCGCGATGCGGCGCAGCGCGAAGGGGATGTTCGCATCGGCGCAGATGCGCTCGATCAGGCCGTAGCGAATGCCCGCCAGCACCAGCTCGTCCTTGGGCGGCCCGCACACCGCGCCGTCCTTCACCACCCAGACATTGCTGGACGAGGCCTCGCTGAGCCAGTCGTCGCGGAACATGATGGTCTCGGCGGCGCCGGCCTCGACGCTGATCTGCCGCGCCAGCACCGCACCGAGCAGGCTGGTGCTCTTGATGTGGGCCTTCTGCCAGCGGAAGTCATGCGCGCTGACGCAGGCCACGCCCTTCGCCCGCACGGCGTCGGACACCGGCTTCATCGGGTTCAGCATGACGAAGACGGTGGGCACCAGGCCCTGCGGCATCGAATGTTCGCGCGGCGCCACGCCGCGCGTCACCTGGATGTAGATGGCCTGCACGGCCGCGCGCTCGGAAGCCGGGCTGGCCTCGATCAGGCGCATCGCGATCGCGTGCCATTGCGCGGGGGTCCGCGGATTGGCGATGCGCAGTTCGGCGAGCGAGCGGCCGAGCCGCGCCATGTGCTCCTCGAAGCAGAAGGGCACGCCGCCGTAGACCGGCACCACTTCGTACACGCCGTCGCCGAAGATGAAGCCGCGGTCGAGCACGCTGACCTTGGCGTCGCGCAGCGGTGCGTAGTCGCCGTCCAGGTAGCAGAGGGCGTCGGGGAGGGCGTCTGTGATCGGATGCATGAGAGATTATGGTGGGGGCACTCCGGCGCTTTCCAACCGGCGCGCGCTTGCCGCACTGCGGGGCAAGGATGTTTTGCGAACGTGTCCAGGGACATGGCGGAGAGCCATGGGTTTTTACTTATAATCAATGGCTTTGTAGAAAATCTGGGTCGTCATCCGGGCTTCATTCGAAATGAAAACAATCGCCCGCGATGTGAGAGAGAGGGAAGTCCGAGAGGACGCTCAAGACCCGGATGCTGACTTCAAGCCGTTGACCGCCGAAGAGGCCCAACGGCTGCGCGAAAAGAAGCCGTCGATCTCGCCCTGGCGCGTGATCGCGATTCAGGTCGGAGCGGGGCTGCTGGTGGCGTTGGCCGCCTGGGGCCTGACAGGGAGGCAAAATCTGGGGTGGTCCGCCGGATACGGCGCACTGGCAGTGGTCATTCCCGCTGCGGTGTTCGCGCGGGGGCTGACCGGAAGATTTTCTTCCCTGAATCCGGGCACTGCGGTGTTCGGATTCTTCTTGTGGGAAATGGTCAAGATGGCCTTGACGGTGGCGATGCTGATCGCCGCGCCAAGGCTGGTAACGGCGCTGAGCTGGCCGGCGATGCTGGTGGGCCTGGTGGTGACAATGAAGGCGGCGTGGGTGGCAGTGATGCTGGCTCCCAGGCGCTTGAAACTTAAAGACGAGTAACGGATGGCTGCTGAAAACGCTGCGGAACATGGTCAGACCGCTGGTGAATACATCGTTCACCACTTGACGCATCTTCAGAGCTCCAAGCCCGGCGGCGTCGCCGATCTCTCCGTTTTCAATTACGACTCCCTGTTCTTCTCGATCCTGCTGGGCGTGCTCGGTTGCTGGATTCTCTGGCTCGCCGCCCGCAAGGCCACCTCCGGCGTTCCGGGCCGCTTCCAGGCCGCGGTCGAAATCCTGGTCGAGGTCGTCGACCAGCAGGCCAAGGGCATCGTCCACAACGCCAAGAGCCGCAAGTTCGTCGCGCCGCTGGCCCTCACGATCTTCGTGTGGATCTTCATGCTCAATGCGATGGACCTGTTCCCGGTCGACCTGTTCCCGGCCATCTGGGGCTGGATCTACGGCGCCGCCGGTGGCGACCCGCACCACGCCTACCTGCGCGTCGTGCCGACGGCCGACCTCTCGGTCGCGATGGGCATGTCGGTCTCGGTGCTGCTGATCTGCCTCTACTACAACATCAAGATCAAGGGCCTGGGCGGCTGGATCCACGAGCTGTTCACCGCGCCCTTCGGCAACCACTGGGCGCTCTACCCCTTCAACTTCGCGATGCAGATGATCGAGTTCGTCGCCAAGACGGTCTCGCACGGCATGCGGCTGTTCGGCAACATGTACGCCGGCGAACTGATCTTCCTCCTCATCGCACTGATGGGCGGCGCCTGGACGCTGTCGGCCACAGGCGTGTTCCTGGCGCTGGGCCACATCGTCGCGGGCACCGCGTGGGCCATCTTCCACATCCTGATCATCACGCTGCAGGCCTTCGTCTTCATGATGCTGGCGCTGGTGTACGTGGGCCAGGCGCACGATCACCACTGATCGCGTTCTTCAGTTTTCCGTTTTTTCTTTTCTCTTCAACCAAAGTCCTCTAGGAGTCATCATGGAAGTTATTAGCTTTGTCGCACTGGCCGCCGGCCTGATCATCGGTCTGGGCGCTGTGGGCGCTTGTATCGGCATCGGCATCATGGGCAGCAAGTACCTCGAGTCGGCCGCACGCCAACCCGAGCTGATGGGCGAACTGCAAACCAAGATGTTCCTGCTGGCCGGCCTGATCGACGCCGCGTTCATCATCGGTACCGGTATCGCGCTCTGGTTCGCCACCGCCAATCCGTTCCTCGCGCAAATCGCCAACCTGCCGAAGTGATCGGGGCCCCGGCTTCTCGTCGGATCCAATCCCAAAGAGAGGGTGAAAAGTGAGCATTACCGGTACCCTGATCGTCCAGATGATCGTGTTCCTGATTCTTGTCGGGTTCACGATGAAGTTCGTGTGGCCGCCGATCGCGAAGGCACTGGACGACCGTGCCCAGAAGATCGCCGAAGGCCTGTCCGCTGCCGACAAGGCCAAGGCCGCGCTGTCCGATGCGGACAAGCGGGTCGAAGTCGAACTGGGCAAAGCGCGCAACGAATCCGCGCAGCGTCTTGCCGATGCCGAACGTCGTGCGCAGGCCATCGTTGAAGAGGCCAAGGCCCGCGCCACCGAAGAAGGCAACAAGATCGTTGCGGCCGCCCGTGTCGACGCCGAGCAGCAGTCCGTGAAGGCGCGCGAAGCGCTGCGCGAGCAAGTGGCTGCATTGGCCGTCAAAGGCGCAGAGCAGATCCTGCGCAAGGAAGTGAATCCGGCCGTGCACGCCGATTTGCTCGCCCGCCTGCAGACCGAACTCTGATCGAAGCCATGGCAGAACTCGCCACCATTGCACGCCCCTATGCCGAAGCGCTGTTCAAGGCGTCTTCGTCGGACACGGCAGGCGCCGGCGCCTGGCTCGAAAAGGTCACCGCCATTGCAGCCAGCCCCGAGCTCCAGCAGTTCGCGGACAACCCCAAGGTCACGCCCGAGCAGGTGCTCGGCGTCATTGGCGGCGCCTTCGGCGCTGCGTTGCCGGCCGCCGCCAGCAACTTCCTGCTGGCCCTGCTGGAGAACGGGCGCTTCACCGCGCTGCCGGAGATCGCGAAGCAGTTCCGGGCCCTGGCGAATGCGCAGAGCGGTTCGGCCGACGCCGTGGTCTACAGCGCCTTCCCCATCGACGACGCGGCCCTCGGGCAGGTGTCCGCCGCGCTCGAAAAGCGCTTCGGCCGCAAGCTGCAGGTCACGGTCCGGCAGGAGCCGGCTTTGATCGGCGGCATTCGTGTGGTGGTCGGCGACGAGGTGCTCGACACCTCCGTCAAAGCGCGCCTCGAACAAATGAAAGTTGCGCTGGCAGCCTGAGGCCGCCAGCCCCTTACAAAGAAAGAAGGAAAGAGTCATGCAACTCAATCCCGCAGAAATTTCCGAACTGATCAAGAGCCGCATCGAGGGTCTCGGCGTCAGCGCGAACATCCGCAACGAGGGCACCGTGGTGTCGGTGACCGACGGCATCGTGCGCGTGCACGGCCTGTCGGACGCGATGCAGGGCGAAATGCTCGAGTTCCCGCCCAGCG
>Ga0307515_10000860_pt1 | contig 69854 bp, 63 predicted proteins | sample 17_EM_MG_FD_194513 | JGI IMG/M metagenome (GOLD analysis project Ga0307515, IMG submission 194513) | Populus trichocarpa ectomycorrhiza microbial communities from riparian zone in the Pacific Northwest, United States - 17_EM | ecosystem: Host-associated > Plants > Roots > Unclassified | place... | reverse complement strand
GCCGTCGTTCTCGGCGCTCTGTCGCCGCGCACCCGCAATGCGCAGGTGGCGCTCTATCAGGAAGGCGACGTCGAATATCTGGTCGCTACCGATGCGATCGGCATGGGGCTCAATCTTGACGTCGACCATGTCGCCTTCGCGCAGGATCGCAAGTTCGACGGTTATCAGTTCCGGGATCTTAATCCCGGCGAAATGGCGCAGATTGCCGGGCGAGCCGGGCGGCATGTGCGCGATGGCACGTTCGGTGTCACCTCGCGCGTCGAGCCCTTCGACAAGGAACTCGTGCACCGGATCGAATCGCATCAGTTCGATCCGGTCCGCGTGCTGCAGTGGCGCTCGAAAGCCGTCGATTTCGCTTCTATCGCGGCATTGAAGAAAAGCCTTGAGGTGGCGCCCACAGTGCACGGCCTGACGCGGGCGCTGCCGGCCATCGATCAGCAGGCGCTGGAATATCTGTCGGGCTATCCGGAGGTGGCGAGCGTCGCGACCACACCGGAGCGCGTCGAAAAACTCTGGGATGCCTGTGCCCTTCCGGATTATCGCCGTATTACCCCTGCCCAACATGCCGATCTGATCTCCACCATCTATGCCGATCTCGTGCGTCGTGGCACAGTGAACGAGACTTTCATGGCGGAGCAGGTTCATCGGGCTGATCGGACCGATGGTGAAATTGATACGTTGTCTGCACGTATTGCGCAGATTAGAACGTGGACGTATGTGTCGAACCGTCCTGGATGGCTTGCCGATCCGACACACTGGCAAGAAAAGACGCGGGAAATCGAAGATCGATTGTCCGATGCCTTACATGAAAGGTTGACGAAACGCTTCGTTGACCGCAGGACATCTGTGCTTATGAAGCGCCTGAGAGAGAATGCGATGCTGGAAGCTGAAATCAGTGTGAATGGGGATGTCTTCGTCGAGGGACATCATGTGGGGCAGTTGGCCGGTTTCCGGTTCAGCCTGGCCGCAGGGGCGGAGGGTTCCGATGCGCGTGCCGCGCTCGGTGCAGCGCAGAAGGCGCTTGCGCTCGAGTTCGAGGCGCGGGCTGCGCGGCTGCACGCCGCCGGCAACAGCGACCTCGCGCTCGCATCCGATGGTTTCGTGCGCTGGCTCGGCGAGCCGGTTGCCCGCCTTGCGGCGAGCGACCACGTCATGCGTCCGCGCGTCATCCTTCTCGCCGACGACCAGTTGCAGGGCAATGCCCGCGATCACGTCGTGGCGCGCATCGAGCGTTTCGTCAATCATCACATCTCCACGGTACTGAAGCCGCTTGACGATCTGTCGCGGGCGGAGGATCTGGAGGGGCTCGCCAAGGGGCTGGCCTTCCAGCTCGTCGAGAACCTCGGTGTGCTGTTCCGCCGCGAAGTCGCCGATGACGTCAAGTCGCTGGACCAGGAGGCGCGTGCTTCTATCCGTCGTCATGGCATTCGCTTCGGCGCCTATCACATCTTCATGCCGGCGCTTCTGAAGCCGGCGCCATCAGAATTGATCACGCTGCTCTGGGCACTGAAGAACGACGGTCTCGACAAGCCGGGTTACGGCGATCTCATTCCGGTGCTCGCCGCCGGCCGGACCTCGGTTGTCACCGATCCGACTTACGAGCGGACCTTCTACAAGCTCGCCGGCTTCCGCTTCCTTGGCAAGCGCGCCGTACGCATCGACATTCTCGAGCGTCTGGCCGACCTTATCCGGCCCCTGCTGCAGTGGAAGCCGGGCTCCGTATCCCGTCCGGATGGCGCCTATGACGGCCGTCGTTTTACGGCAACTACGGCCATGCTCTCGATCCTGGGTGCGACCCCGGATGACATGGAAGAAATATTGAAGGGGCTCGGCTACCGCGCAGACAGCGTCAAGGCTGAAGAGGCAACCGCGTTCCTGGCCGCACAGGCCGGTTCGGCCGCCGTACCCGCCGAGGTTGCTGCCGTCGAAGCCGACGCGGAGAAGACCGACCATGACGATGCCGACGCATCGGCCGAAGAGTCCGCCGCCGAGCCTGCTGCTGAAGTGACGGCTGCCACAGAGGCGCCTGCCGAGACGGAAACGACCGAGGTGGCTGCGGAGACGGCGGCGCCGGCAGAAGCCAGCGAAGAACCTGTCGAGCCAAAGCCTGTTCTCCTGTGGCGCCCAGGCAGCCGCAACGACAACCAACGCACCGGTGGCCGCCCGCAGGGCGATCGTCGTGGCGCGGGCAATCGTGCGCCGCAGGGCGAGGCACGCCGTGAGGGCGGTGAGCCACGCCGCGAAGGCGAAGGTCGCCGTGAAGGCCGCGACGACAACCGCAAGGGCGGCGGCGGGCGGCCGGATCATCGTGGTAAGGGCCGTGACGGAAAGCCGCAGGGCGGCCCGCGTCCTGACAAGGGCGAACGGCAGGATCGTTCCGACCGCAACGACCGCGGCCCGAAGCCGCAGCAGGCTGCCAAGTTCGAGGCGCGCCCGCCGCGCAAGGAAAAGCCGCTCGATCCGGATAGTCCTTTCGCCAAGCTCGCTGCCCTGAAGGAGCAGATGAAGAAGTAAGCTCATGAGTGAACAGCAGCCACAGTCCCTGCCGGTGTCTCGCCAGCGTCTGGACAAGTGGCTGTTTTTTGCCCGGCTTCTGAAGTCCCGCTCGCTCGCCCAGAAGGCGATCGAGGCGGGCCATATTTCCGTCAATGATACCCGCATCAAGCAGCCCGCCCATGCGCTCAAGGCCGGTGACACGATCGTCGTTTCGCTGGATCGTCGCGATCTGGTCGTGCGGGTCCTTCTGCCGGGGAACCGCCGCCGCCCGTATGAAGAGGCGCGGTTGCTCTACGAGGACCTGACGCCCGCGCCCGTTTCGCGGGAAGAGCGCTCCGCCTTCGAGCAGGCGACGCGCGAGCGTGGTAGCGGCCGTCCGACAAAGAAGGAGCGCCGTGAAGTGGATTGGCTGCAATCCGGCCCGGACTGGCGCGAGGATTAGAAAACTCTCCCCCCTGTAGCCGTTTTCGCGCATGAATTATTCTTGCAAAGGCCCTTTAAAGCCTTTACCTCACAGGGCAATCATACAGGCTCATCGCGTCGTCATTCGACTGCGGCAGGCCGAGTTTCCGGACGATGTGCGGATCACGGGCATCACTCTTGGTTGCCGCCTGCCATCAAATGTGAGAAATTGCTGGAGTACTTCATGACGTATGTCGTGACCGACAATTGCATTCGCTGCAAATATACCGACTGCGTCGAAGTCTGCCCTGTGGACTGCTTCTACGAGGGCGAGAACTTTCTGGTGATTCATCCGGACGAGTGCATCGATTGCGGCGTTTGCGAGCCGGAATGTCCGGCAGGCGCGATCAAGCCGGATACCGAGCCGGGCCTCGACAAATGGCTGACGGTGAATGCAGAATATGCTGTAAAATGGCCGAACATCACCATCAAACGCGACGCCATGGCGGAAGCCAAGGAAATGGACGGCGAAGAGGGAAAGTTCGAGAAGTACTTCTCGCCGGAGCCCGGTCAGGGCGATTGACATCGGCGCGCACTGCGCGCCTCGCAGTGCAGCAATTCCTGATGGGGATTGCCAAAATGCAGAAATCCGGCAAGGCCCGGCTTAACCACGTTCGTGACGGACTGGCCGGGCGGTTCCGTGATTGTAAAGCAAATTATTGATTTCTGCAGTTTTTTATGATAGGGTCATAAAACTGATCCAAATCGTGGCACGAACGTGTGCCCGAAAACCACCACGAAAGCAAACATCTCCACGGCGCGGCTCACTCGAAACACGCAACGTCAGTTGCTTCATTGTGATCGCTCCGAAGAAGACCGTTTGTGTTCCACTGGCTGGATTGGCATGGAGTCACCCGACGGTGTCCCGTCTATCCCGGGCCTGACTGACCCGGCCCCGGCCCCGCCGGGAGCGTAACAGGGAGTTTTTGAAACGAATGACGACCCAGCAAAAAAAATCTTCAACACGCCATGGATTCAAAATCGGTGAATCGATCGTTTACCCGGCCCATGGTGTTGGCCAGATCGTCGCGATCGACGAACAGGAAGTGGCAGGCATGACGCTTGAGCTTTTTGTCATCGATTTCGAAAAAGACAAGATGCGTCTCAAGGTTCCGGTAGCAAAGGCTGTGACCATCGGCATGCGCAAGCTGTCCGAGACAGACTTCGTTGAACGCGCACTCAAGGTCGTACAGGGCCGTGCCCGCGTGAAGCGCACCATGTGGTCGCGTCGCGCCCAGGAATATGATGCCAAGATCAATTCCGGCGACCTGATCTCGATCGCTGAAGTCGTTCGCGACCTCTATCGTGCCGAAAACCAGCCGGAGCAGTCCTATTCCGAACGCCAGCTTTACGAAGCTGCCCTTGATCGCATGGCGCGTGAGATCGCAGCCGTCAACAAGATGTCGGAAACGGAAGCCGTCCGTCTCGTCGAGGCCAACCTGAGCAAGGGTCCGAAGCGCGGCAAGGCCGTCGAGGAAGACGAAACCCAGGACGAAGCCGCGTAAGCTTTCAAGCCACGCAGCATTCTTCAAAAAGCCCTGTCAGAAAAATGACGGGGCTTTTTTATGGTCGATGCGATGCGGAACGCCGGGAGCGTGAACGAAACCTGCTATCCCGATAACCCTGCTTCCGGGTGACGTGATTTGTTCCCTTACATGATATGTTGGCGTCGAGGCGTCTTGCCGCGAACTGCCGGCACGGAGAGGCGGAACGATAACCGGCACAGGGAGGAAAGCATGACAACAGTTTCTCTACATCCCTTGCTGGACAAGGGACCGCCCAAGGGTACCGTCAGCTTCGCTGGCAGCGTTCTCGTCTGCGAATGCGCTGACCGGCCTGTAAAGGTCAAGGTGGATGGCGATGTCGCTCATAATCACGCCTGCGGGTGCACCAAGTGCTGGAAACCGGCCGGCGCGACGTTTTCGATCGTGGCAGTCGTCCCGCACGACAAGATCACTGTGCTTGAAAACGGCGACAAGCTCGAAGTGGTAGACAAGGCGGCCCTGATCCAGCGTCACGCCTGCAGGGCCTGTGGTGTCCACCTCTATGGGCCGGTGGAGCGGGAGCATCCGTTCCAGGGCTTGGATTTCATTCACCCGGAACGCTTCGAGGCCGGCGGTTGGTCGCCTCCTGGCTTTGCGGCCTTCGTCTCGTCTATCATCGAAGCCGGCACTGATCCTGATGACATGCCTGCCATCCGCGCTCGGCTGACGGCGCTCGGTCTTACCCCGTCCGATTGCCTGAATACGGCTCTGATGGATTACATCGCCACCTGGACTGCCAAGAAGAGCGGTGTGCTGAAATCCTGATCGACCGTTTGCAGGTCTTCCTATCCAAGCAATAAAAAAGGGCGCAGCGATCGAGGTCGCTGCGCCCTTGTCTTTAACCCGTTTGAAGCGGCTGCTTATGCAGCGCCGCGGGACTTTTCGAAACGCTTGCGGTCGTTCGAGTCGAGGTACATCTTGCGAAGACGGATGTTCTTCGGCGTCACTTCGACCAGTTCGTCGTCCTGGATCCAGGACAGCGCGCGGTCGAGCGTCATGCGGATCGGCGGCGTCAGCTTGACGGCTTCGTCCTTGCCGGAGGCGCGCATGTTGGTGAGCTTCTTGCCCTTCAGCACGTTGACCTCGAGGTCGTTGTCGCGCGTGTGGATGCCGATGATCATGCCGGCATAGACCTTCTCGCCGACGTCGATGATCATGGGCCCACGGTCTTCCAGGTTGAACATGGCATAGGCAACGGATTCGCCGGCATCGTTGGACAGCAGAACGCCCTGAACACGGCCGCCGATATCGCCCTTGTAAGGTTGATATTCATGGAACAGGCGGTTCATGATCGCCGTGCCGCGCGTGTCGGTCATGAGTTCCGACTGATAGCCGATCAGGCCGCGTGTCGGCGCGAAGAACTTCAGGCGAACGCGGTTGCCGCCGGACGGGCGAAGCTCGGCCATTTCGGCCTTGCGCTCGGACATCTTCTGGACGACGACGCCGGAATATTCCTCGTCGACGTCGATCACGACTTCTTCGACGGGCTCCAGCATGTCGCCGGTTGCTTCATCCTTGTGCATGACGACGCGCGGGCGCGAGACGGCCAGTTCGAAGCCTTCGCGGCGCATGGTTTCGATCAGAACGGCCAGCTGCAATTCGCCACGGCCGGACACGTAGAACGAATCCTTGCCTTCGGCTTCTTCGATCTTCAGCGCGACATTGCCTTCGGCTTCCTTGAGCAGGCGGTCACGAATGACGCGGCTCGTGACCTTGTCGCCTTCGGTGCCGGCCAGCGGCGAGTCGTTGACGATGAAGGACATGGTGACGGTCGGCGGGTCGATCGGCTGGGCATGGAGTGCCTCGGTGACCGAAGGATCACAGAACGTGTCAGCAACAGTGCCCTTCGACAGGCCGGCGATGGCGACGATGTCGCCCGCATGCGCTTCGTCGATCGGCGTGCGCTCGATGCCGCGGAAGGCGAGGATCTTCGAGATACGGCCGTTCTCGATCAGCTTGCCGTCCTGGCCAAGAACCTTGACGGCCTGGTTCGGCTTGATCGAGCCGGAATGGATACGGCCGGTGATGATGCGACCGAGGAAGGGGTTGGCTTCAAGGATCGTGCCGATCATACGGAACGCGCCGTCTTCGTCGCCGACGCTCGGCTCCGGAACGTGCTTGAGAACGAGGTCGAGAAGCGGTGCCAGGCCCTCTTCCTTCGGACCTTCCGGATTGAGGTTCATCCAGCCATTGCGGCCCGAACCGTAGAGGATCGGGAAATCGAGCTGCTCGTCGGTGGCGTCGAGGTTTGCAAAGAGGTCAAAGACTTCGTTGATGACTTCTTCGTGGCGGCCATCCGGGCGGTCGATCTTGTTGATCGCGACGATCGGACGAAGGCCGACCTTCAGCGCCTTGGAAACCACGAACTTGGTCTGCGGCATCGGGCCTTCAGACGAGTCGACCAGAACGATCGCGCCATCCACCATCGACAGGATACGCTCGACTTCACCGCCAAAATCGGCGTGGCCGGGGGTGTCGACGATGTTGATGCGCACGCCCTTCCACTCGATCGAGGTCGCCTTCGCCAGAATGGTGATGCCGCGCTCTTTTTCGAGGTCGTTCGAGTCCATCATGCGCTCGGTCGTGCGCTGGTTGTCGCGGAACGAACCCGACTGCTTCAGAAGTTCGTCAACAAGCGTGGTCTTGCCATGGTCAACGTGTGCGATGATCGCGATGTTGCGCATTTTCATATGTGAATACTCGGAGGTTTCGGGGTGCATCTTGCGCACGCCACATCTTCAATTGCCGGGCTCATACAGGTTTTTTTGCATTTGCGAAAGGGGGCAGGCCGCAAAGTCTTGCAGCCCGCCGCCATGTTTTAAAAAACCTTCATATGTGCCGGCTTGCCGGAACGCGTGCAGCTGGTGAACGGGTTCAGGCCGCCAGGCCCTTTTTCGCCAGCATGGCGTCAGGGCTCGGCAGCTTGCCGCGGAAGGCCTTGTAGGCATCTTCCGGATCGATGGCGCCACCAATCGAATAGATGTTGTCCTTCAGGCGCTTTGCCATCGCGCCGTCGAAAGCATCCCCGGTTTCCTCGAAGGCGGCAAAAGCGTCGGCATCGAGCACTTCCGACCACATGTAGGAATAGTAGCCCGCCGAATAGCCGTCGCCGGAGAAGACATGCTGGAAGTGCGGTGTTGCGTGGCGCATGACGATGGACGCCGGCATGCCGATCTTCTCCAGCACCTCTGCCTGTACCGCCATCGGATCGGCAACCACTTCTCTTGTGTGGAAAGCCATGTCGACCAGCGCCGAGGAGGTGAACTCGACGGTGTTGAAGCCGGAATTGAAGGTGCGCGCCGACAGCACCTTGTCGAGCAGTGCCTGCGGCATCGGTTCGCCGGTCTGCTCATGTACGGCATATTGTTTCAGGATCGCGGGCACGGTCAGCCAGTGTTCGTAAAGCTGCGACGGCAGTTCGACAAAATCGCGCGAAACGCTGGTGCCGGAGACGGAAGGATAGTTCACGTTCGACAGCATGCCGTGCAGGGCGTGGCCGAATTCATGGAAGAGCGTGCGCGCATCGTCCAGCGACAGAAGGGCCGGCTTGCCGTCCGCGGGCTTTGCGAAGTTGCAGACGTTGTAGATGATCGGCATTTCGCCTTTGGTGCCGTTCTTCAAGGTCAGCTTGTGCTGCGACTGGAAGGCACTCATCCAGGCCCCGGAGCGCTTCGAGGCGCGGGCGAAATAGTCGCCGAGAAACAGGGCGACCAGTCTGCCGTCCGCATCGCGGATGTCGAAGACGCGTACGTCCGGATGGTAGCCGGCAACCCCCTTCTTCTCGGTCGCGGTAATACCGAACAGCCGCTGCGCGACATCGAAGCAGGCGTCGATGATCTTTTCCAGTTGCAGATAGGGCTTCAGTTCGCCTTCGGAAAAGTTGAAGCGCTGCGACCGCAGCTTCTCGGCATAGTGTCGCCAATCCCAGGGCATGACCTCATGGTTCTTGCCTTCGTCCACGATGAGCTTGGCCAGATCGGCCTCTTCCTCACGCGCCCGGACAACGGCCTTTTCCCAGACCTGCATCAGGAGGCCATTCACCGCCTCTGCGGTTTTTGCCATGGTGTTGTCGAGCTTGAGCGCGGCATAGTTTTCGTAGCCGAGCAGCTTTGCCTTCTCGGCCCGCAACGCCAGCGTCTCGCGAATGGTATCGCGATTGTCGGTTTCGCCACCGTTTGCGCCGCGCGCGGTCCAGGCGCGGAACGCCTGTTCACGCAGATCGCGGTGTTCGGAAAAGGTCAGGAACGGTTCGATGATCGAGCGCGACAGGGTCACGGCGTATTTGCCGTCCTCGCCGCGGTCGCGGGCAGCTGAAGCCATGGAATCCTTGAGGAAATCCGGCAGGCCTGCGAGTTCTTGACCACCCTTCAGGATCAGCGCCCAGCTCTTTTCATCCGCCAGCACGTTCTGGCCGAATTTTGCGCCGAGGCTGGCCAGTGTCTCGTTGATCGCGGCAAGGCGCTCCTGCTCGACCTTCGGCAGCCTAGCGCCGGATTTGACGAAGCCCTTCCAGTGGCGCTCGAGAACACGGGTGGCTTCGAGATCCAGCCCAAGGGTTTCGCGGCTTTCCCAGAGCGCATCGATGCGGGCGAAAAGCGCTGCATTCATGCCGATCTTCGAGTAGTGACGCGACATTTTCGGCGCGATCTCGCGCTCCAGGGCCTGGATGGTGTCATTCGTATGGGCGCCGGCGCGGTTCCAGAACAGCGCGGAAACGCGCGACAGGGTGTCTCCGGCCGTTTCCAGGGCGAGAATGGTATTGTCGAAAGTCGGTGCATCCGGGTTATCGGCGATCGATGCGATCTCGGCTTCATGTTCAGCGAGTGCCGCCGCGAAGGACGGGCCGAAGTCGGCGTCGTTGACTGCCTCGAAACGCGGAAGCCCGTCCGGGCCGTTCCAATCTGTCAGGGCCGGGTTGAGCAGGGTGCTGGTGGTCATCGGACTGTTCCTTGGTCATTTTGCCGTGGCGCACGAAAGCGCCGAATGCAGATACCGTTGTTCACGGCGAATGTGAGTATGTAGAGGTCGTGTGTGCCACTGTGGCTTTCAAGGCTTGCGCAGGCCAAGAAGACCGGGTGCCGCGTGCCAGATCGCCTGCACCGCAAAGCCAATGAAGAGAAGGCCCGAAAGCCGCACGATCGCCAGTTCGTGGCGACGATAGAACCGCCGCACGATTGGCGCGCCGATGATGAAGATCAGGATCACGTCGGCAACGAGGAAGCCGAAAAAGGAGACCGCCAGCAGCATCGGCAGGGCGTCGAATTCAAGCGCATTGGCGGAGCCGGCGAGAAGTGCGGTAAATGTCGCAAGTGCAACCGGATAGCCCTTCGGATTGGTGAGCCCGAAGATCAGCCCGCGACGATAGGGGCGCTCAACGACAAGCAGGGGCTTGTTTTCGCCTAGCGGCTTCGCGTTCAGCGCCGTCCAGCCGATCCAGGCGAGGTAGAGCCCGCAGAACAGGCCGAGAATGTCGAAGATCGTGTTGCCGATGGATTTTGCCCCGACGATCGCCACCAGCGCCAGAGCCGACCAGAGCACATCGCCGGCCAGATGCCCGCCCATGAACATCGCGCCGGCCCGTCTGCCCTGACCGGCGCCAATCCCCAGCAAGGCAAGAAAGGCGGGGCCGGGGATGAGAACATAGAGCAGGGCAGCCAGAAAGGCGCCGAAAAGCAAAGTCTGTGACATGAAATTTCCTCGACAACAGGAGCCCATTCGATCCTGCGCCGTTGATTCCGTCAAGACTCGCCGGAAGAGACGCGATCACGGTATTTCCAGCCCTGATCGCTTTGTTTTTGTCAGGACGAGCGGTTACTGTGCTTCCTTGACCTTCATCGACATCCTGGCACTTTCCACCTCCTGGACTGCCATCATCCTGGCGTCCTTCTGCATCGGGTCGGTCATGCCTTTCGCCATTTCCTCCGTCTTCATGATCGATGTCTTTTCACTGCATTTCCAGCCTGTTTCCTGGGATACGGAAATGCTAAGTAAATCTTACTATTTTTAACCGGAACGAGGCCATGCCCGCAAAAATCGCGGCCGATACGATCGGCATGCTGCTCACGGATGTGTCGCGCCTGCTACGCGGTGCTTTCGACCGGCGGATCAATGTGTCTCAGCTTGGCCTCACCCCCGGCGAGGCCCGCGCGCTCATTCAGGTCGCGGCGACAGAAGGCATCAAACAGACGGATATTGCCTTGCGGATGGGTATCGAGCCCATGACGCTGTCGGTCTATCTCGATCGTCTCGAAAGTCTCGGCCTCGTCGCGCGGGTGCCGGATGCCAACGACCGACGTGCGAAGAATGTCGTGGTCACCGAGCGGGCCGACGCGCTTCTTGTCGATCTCAGAAGCGAGATGCGTGCTCTCATGGACAGCGTCACCCAAGGGCTCGATACGGCGGCACGGGAAGCCCTGCGCGCCAACCTCCTCATCCTGCGCGACAACCTGCAACAGGCGGACCGCGGCCGCGACGTTGCCGGCGATGGACGGTCCCATGGCTGAACGCATGACGGAGCGCCGTACCAGCATGCTGGGCGCATTGCTCGCGACTCTGGGACCGATTTCCATGTCGCTTTACACGCCGGCCATGCCGCAACTCGTCGATGCTTTCGGCACGACGGACTCTGCGATCAAGCTGACGCTGTCGTTTTATTTCGCTGGTTTCGCCTTTGCCCAGCTGTTGGCAGGCCCGCTGTCTGATGCCTTCGGTCGCCGCACCGCAACGCTCCTGTTTCTCGGCATCTATCTGGCGGGCAGCCTCCTATGCGCCTATGCGCCGGCCGTTCACCTGCTTCTGGCGGGCCGGTTGATCCAGGGTATCGGTGCCTCCGTCGGCATCACCGTGGCGCGGGCAATCGTGCGCGACCAGTTTGTCGGGGCGGAGGCTTCGCGGATCATGAACCTGATCGGCATCATGCTGGCGATTGGCCCGGCCATTGCCCCGACGCTCGGCGGGCTGACGCTGGCCGCTTTCGGCTGGCAGTCGGTGTTCTTCCTGATGGTCGGCTTCGGGGTTCTCTCCTGCCTGACCATGATCATGTTCCTGAAGGAAACCACGGTGCCGGACCCAAACCGGGCGCGGCCTCGGCCTGTCATGGATGCCTACCGGTTGCTTGCTGCCGATAGCAGCTTCCTCGCCTGCGCCCTAGTCATGGCCGGCGCGGTCGGCGCGCTCTATGCGCAATCGACCATGCTGCCGTTCATTCTCATCGATACGGTCGGGCTGAGCCCGACGCAATTCGGAATGGGCATGTTGATGCAGTCGGGCGCCTATTTTTCCGGTTCCATCGCGCTGCGGTTCTTCATGCGGCGCTTCGGCGGAGAGCAGGCGGTCCGCCTCGGCTTGCTTCTCATCGGCATCGGCAGCTTGATGATCGCGCTCTCGGTTCAGCTGATCGAGCCTCGTTTCCTGTCGATCATGCTTCCCGTCTCCTTCTACACATTCGGGATTGCGTTCGTGACGCCGCAGATGACGACCGCGGCGATGTTTCCGTTTCCGCACATTGCAGGGTCGGCCTCCGCCCTGATGGGCTTCATCCAGATGGGCGCGGGTTTTGCGGCAGGTGTCGTCGCAGCGGTGCTCGGTATGCCGGTCATTGCTTTCGGCACGGTGATCCCGATCATGGGCGCATTGTCGATAGCCGGCTATTTATGGTTCCTGCGCGCCGTGTAAATGCCTTGTCTGCCGTCAGCAGACCTTTCGAATAGTCATGGAAAAACCCGCGACGGGACGTCGCGGGCTTAAAGAGATGTTTTTCAAGAAAAGCCGGTATTATTTGCGGTTACGCGCTGCGAGCGTGCGCAGGCGCAGCGCGTTGAGCTTGATGAAGCCGGCCGCGTCCTTCTGGTCGTAGGCGCCCTGGTCGTCCTCGAAGGTCACCAGCTTGTCGGAGTAGAGCGACTTGTTGCTCGAACGGCCTGTGACCATGACATTGCCCTTGTACAGCTTCAGCGTCACTTCGCCTTCGACATGCTCCTGGCTCTTGTCGATCAGCGCCTGCAGCATCTCGCGCTCCGGCGAGAACCAGAAGCCGTAATAGATCAACTCCGCATAACGCGGCATGATGTCGTCCTTGAGGTGGGCGGCCCCGCGGTCGAGCGTGATCGATTCGATCGCACGGTGTGCCGTCAGAAGGATCGTGCCGCCGGGGGTCTCGTAGACCCCGCGCGACTTCATGCCGACGAAGCGGTTTTCGACCAGATCGAGACGGCCGATGCCATTGTCGCGGCCAAGCGCGTTCAGCGCCGTCAGGATGGAGGCCGGGCTCATGTCCTTGCCGTCGATCGATACGGCATCGCCCTTGCGGAAGCCGATCTTGACGGTGGTCGCCACGTCCGGAGCCTCTTCCGGCGAGATGGTGCGCATATAGACGTAGTTCGGAGCCTCGACAGCCGGGTCTTCGAGAACCTTGCCTTCAGAGGAGGAGTGCAGGAGGTTGGCGTCGACCGAGAACGGTGCTTCGCCCATCTTGTCCTTGGCGACCGGAATCTGGTGCTGTTCGGCAAAGGCCAGCAGGTCCGTGCGGCTCTTGAACGACCAGTCGCGCCAGGGGGCGATGATCTTGATATCGGGGTTCAGCGCATAGGCCGAAAGTTCGAACCGAACCTGGTCGTTGCCCTTGCCGGTTGCGCCATGGGCAATGGCGTCGGCGCCGGTTTCCCGGGCGATGTCGATCAGGTGCTTGGAGATCAGGGGGCGGGCGATCGAGGTGCCGAGCAGGTAGACGCCTTCGTAAACGGCATTGGCGCGGAACATCGGGAAGACGAAGTCCTTGACGAACTCCTCGCGCACGTCGCGGATATAGATATCCTTGATGCCCATCATCTCGGCCTTCTTGCGGGCCGGTTCCAGCTCTTCGCCCTGGCCGAGATCGGCGGTGAAGGTAACGACTTCTGCGCCGAGTTCCGTCTGGAGCCACTTCAGGATGATCGAGGTATCGAGGCCGCCGGAATAGGCGAGGACGACTTTCTTCACTTGCTTCTGCGATGTCATGGGTTTGATGTCCGTCTGGTCTTTGCTGCACGGCCGATGCCGCATGGAAAATTTCGCGGCACTTTTAGCCAGATTGCGCGTTCGTGCAAGACGCACGGGCTTTTGCGGTGCCTGCCGTCGCACAAAGATGCAACACAGCTGCGGATTTCTCATGAGAAGTGGCAGTCTCGTTCGAATAGAGCGCCGGGTTTCATGAGCATTTAAACAGTTTCCCTTTAGCATCTTCTTCAGGCGCGGGCTGCAGGAAACGATATGGACGACATCGACATCATCCCCTCGGAGGTTCTGGCATCCATGCTGATGCGGATGTTCGAATTCGCGCCCGTCGCCATGGCCATCACCACCAGCGATATGAAGACATCGAGCTATGCCAAGGTCAACGATGCCTACCTGCGGCTCACGGGGCTCAAATGGGAAAATATCCGCGGCCGAAAACTGGTCGCTGAGGGTGCAGCGATCGACAGTCCCGCCCGCAATCGGCGCCACCGCATGCTGGCAGAGGACGGTGCCTATGAACTCGAGGAAGTCGACATTGCGCATGTCGATGGCACCATCATCCCGACACTGATCTCGGCGCAGCGCACCGTGGTGAATGGCGTTTCCTTCGATGTCGAGATCATCGTCGACGTATCCGCGCGTGTCCGGCAGCAACGCGAGATCGAAGATGCACTGAAAGTGTCGGCCCGTACCGACGCCTTGTCCGGTCTGCCCAACCGTGCCTCCTTCGACGAGGTCCTGGCGAAGGCCGTTGTAGATATCAGAGAGGCGGGGAAGAGCCTGGCGCTCGCCTTCATCGATCTCAACGGCTTCAAGGCCGCGAACGATACGATGGGGCACGCCGCCGGCGACGAGGTGCTGCGGGTCATCGCAAGGCGTCTTCGCGAAAATTTTCGGGCAACGGACTTCATCGCGCGCATCGGCGGTGACGAGTTCGTTGTCCTTCTTGAGCTGGATTCGACGTTGGCACCGGACCTGCAGCATAGTCTGCAGCAGACGATGGAGCGGGTCTTCAAGCCGATTCCGGTTGATGGGCTGGTGACCTACACCGGCGCTGCAGTCGGTATCGCCTTTCTGCAGGCGGATGATACGGCCGCTTCCTTTGTCAAGCGAGCGGACGACCAGATGTATGTCGCCAAGACCACCGAGCAGCGGGTCGCCGTTGCCTGCTTCGGGCTGGTCATGGAAAAGACGCCGGTTGCTTTGCAAACCGGTCGCCTGGAGCGCGCCCGGTAGGGTCACTCGCCTGCTTCTGAAATTATGTGGGCGACATCTGTGCCAACGTGTTATCGACGGCCGATAGCCCGTTTTTGGAAGATGCGACCATGGATTTCCTGCCCAGCCTGCCGACACTCCTTGCCTTCACCGCAGCGACCCTTCTGCTCGCTGCCACGCCTGGACCCGACATGACGCTTTCGATCAGTCGCGCCTTGTCGCAGGGCAAGGCCGCCGCAATGTATGTGGTCGTCGGCACAAGTCTTGGCTGCCTCGTGCACACGTTTCTGGTCGCCTTCGGCGTTTCGGCGCTGATCACGGCATCACCAACGGCATTTCTGGTGCTGAAGACCGGTGGCGCCGCCTATCTCTTCTGGCTCGCCATTCAGGCGATCCGGTTCGGCTCGAGCCTTTCCGTCAAGACGGAAGACAGCGCGGAGGCCTCGCGGCTTTCGAACATTTCGACCGGTCTCGGCGTCAATCTGCTCAATCCCAAGGTCATCATCTTCTTCATGACCTTCCTGCCGCAATTCGTTACCGCACACGACCCGAACGTCACGGCGAAGCTTCTGTTCTTCGGCATATTCTTCATCGTCGCAGCCATGCCGGTCAATATCGCCGTCATCCTGACGGCCGACTGGCTGTCAGCCTGGCTGCAGCGCAAGAAGGGCGTGATGCGGGCCATCGACTACACCTTTGCGGGTGTATTTTCGATCTTTGCGGTAAAAATCCTGTTCACGCAGACACGGTAGTCGGGTTTAATGTGCTCTATGGGTGGTCTTGGGAGCACGCCGATCCTTGCGAGTGATGAAAAACATCACAGCGCCGATAGCAAGCCCGCCAACGGGCATGATCATCAATGAAAGAAACTGAGCAGTCGTCATTGCTTTAATCCCTTCAAGATCGTTCTTGCGATCAAATGTAATGCGGCTGAGATGAAAAGACAAATCGCGGCCGAAAGCATGACCGGGCCGGTTACGGTAGACTGGACGTTTGTCACGTTGACTACTGGTGCAAAACCGCCGACAGCGAGGACAGCTATTGCGACACCGTTGAGATAGGTCGCCGTCAGCTTCGTCCGCTCGTTATCAATCATGCTCATCCGAAACGTCCGCTTAATCGTCGTCTTCGCCGTGATTGGCGATCATCAGGGCTTCGAGCGCCATGCGATCGACCTTGCGCATCCGCTCGCTGTCGGATTTCAGCTGGCCGCAGGCGGCGAGGATATCGCGGCCGCGCGGTGTGCGGATTGGCGAGGCGTAGCCGGCCGCGTTGATGAAGTCGGCGAATTTCTCGATCTGCTCCCACTTCGAACACTGGTAGTTCGTGCCCGGCCAGGGATTGAACGGAATGAGGTTGATCTTCGCCGGAATGCCCTTCAACAGGCGCACCAGTTCCTTGGCGTCTTCCAGGCTGTCATTGACACCTTCGAGCATGACATATTCAAACGTAATGCGGCGGGCATTGGAGACGCCGGGATAGTTGCGGCAGGCGTCGAGCAGGTCCTTCAGCGGATATTTCTTGTTGATCGGCACCAGCATATCGCGCAGGTCGTCCTTCACCGCATGCAGCGAGATCGCCAGCATGACGCCGATCTCCTCGCCGGTACGGAAGATTTCAGGCACGATGCCCGACGTCGAAAGCGTGACGCGGCGGCGTGACAGCGACAGGCCGTCGCCATCGGTTGCGATCAGCAGCGCCGTCTTGACGTTCTCGAAATTGTAGAGCGGCTCGCCCATGCCCATCATCACCATATTGGTGACCTTGCGGCCCTCATTGGGAACGATCGCGCCGGCCGGCGTGTCGCGGTCGGGAAAATCACCCAGCCGGTCGCGCGCCAGCAGCAACTGTGACAGGATTTCCTCGGCCGTCAGGTTGCGCACCAGCTTCTGCGTGCCGGTGTGGCAGAAGGAACAGGTGAGCGTGCAGCCGACCTGGCTGGAAACACAGAGCGTGCCGCGTCCTTCTTCGGGGATGTAGACTGTCTCGATTTCGACCGGGCGCCCGGCGCCGCGCGGCGGAAAGCGCATCAGCCACTTGCGGGTGCCGTCATTGGAGATCTGCTCCTCGACGATTTCCGGACGGGCAATGGTGAAGTGTCGCTTCAGCGTCTCGCGCAGGTCCTTGGAGACATTGCTCATGTGGTCGAAATCGGAGACACCGCGAACATAGAGCCAGTGCCAGAGCTGGCTGACCCGCATCTTCACCTGCTTCTGCGGCACCCCGGCACCGGCAAGCGCAACACCCAGATCCTCGCGCGACAGGCCGATCAGCGACGGCATTTCGGTTGCCATGGCCGGGCGGACGGGCGCCTTGACCGGGCGGTCCAGATTGAGTGCTTCAGTCGCGGCCATGTCTGCCATTTCCCATTCTGCAACGCCAAGGCCGGTCAAGCGTATCGCCTGCAGTCCGTCGCGTAAAATGCTGAGATCAGTGTTCGTTTGCCGCGTATGGGGATCGTCAACGGACCCGCGCAGCCATTATGGGACGGGCCTTTAGCATGGTTTTCGACATGCGTCACCCTCCCGCGCGCCAGGGCAGATCTGCAAAAATGCAAAATACCTTAACGGACAAAGGCCGGACGAGCCGGCCTTTGCGAAAATTCACTCGAAGTGGACGGGCTTATCGGCAGGTTTCGATCTGCTTCAGCGCTGCCGAGATGCCGGACAGTGAATAGGAGTAGGATGTCGGCGTGCCCTTCCGCGACTTTGCCGCCACCGACATGGCCTTGCCGCTCTTCATGGCTGCCACGAGGGCGGGTTCTTCCGCAGCATTCTCGACCCAGGCCGAATTACCCTTGGTGAACAGGGTGAATTCCCGCTCGTCGATCTTGACGACGACTTTCGAATTTTCCTGCAACTGATAGCCCATCATCGCCTGCGGTTCGTAGGAAATGTTCTGGCCGGGGCGCTGTGAGACGAGGAAGAAAATATCGCCATGATCGACATTTGCCGGGCTCTTTTCCTTCGGTACCGACAGCACGTAGCAGACCTTGCCGGTGCCGGCCGTATAGGAATAGGCACCCCAGGCATTGAACTGCTGGATTCGGGTTGGCGACTGGGCTGAGGCCACGCTGGCAAAAGAGAGTAGAATTGCGAGTGCGGTGGTGAGCTTTGTTACAAACATAATGTCCTGCCGGTTTCTTAGCTGCCACGTCCGATCCGGATGTTACCCGGGTACGCATGGTCACGATTTGATTGATTTTGACTTAATTCAGGTTACCAAACCGTCAACGATCCTGAATTTCCTGCATATCCGGTTCATTGCAAAACACATACGACAAAAATCGTACCTAGGTTTCACATCGGCATTCTATCGCCGGCGACGCTTCCCTTCGTCCGGCCCGCCTGTCCGTCATGAATAAAGCCTGTGAAGAACGGTGCCTGCGCGCCGTTTTTTCTGACCTGCGTGTCGCCTATGCCCCCTTGCGCCCGGAATGCGCCTTTGCTTGATGACGATACCGGTGCAAGACATCGTTTTATGTCACAAAGAATCAGGCAAGAGTTTGACGTTTGGCAAAAGCGTTGTACCTGTTGTGCAATTATGGAAAAGACGGACTGAGGGAGGGCGAAAAAGCGGAATGGATGTTGATGCCAAACAGCATTTCGCCAATCTAGCGATCGCCGTTGCGCAAAAGCGCGACCAAACGGCCTTTGCTGCGCTTTTCGATTTTTTCGCACCACGGCTGAAATCCTTCCTGATGCGCCAGAACATGCCGGCGATGGAGGCGGAGGAACTGGCGCAGGAAGTCATGGTGGTGCTCTGGCAGAAGGCGCATCTTTACGATCCGTCGAAGTCCTCGCTCTCGACCTGGCTTTTCCGTATCGCCCGCAACCGCCGCATCGATGCGGCCCGGCGCCTGCGCAATCGCACGCTCGACGAGACCGATCCCTCCCTGATGCCGGCTGCACCGGCTGCACCCGATGCGCTGGTCGAAAGCGGCGACCGGGAACAGATCGTGCGCGCGGCCATGGAAAAATTGCCGGAAGAACAGGTCACCCTGATCCGCATGGCCTTCTTCTTCGGGCAATCGCATTCTGAAATTTCAGCGGCCACGGGTATTCCGCTTGGCACAGTGAAATCGCGCATCCGGCTCGCTTTCGGCAAGCTCAAGAAGTTGCTTGAGGACGACGGCGTCGACAGCGCCTGATCGCTCCGGCTATTCGTCCTGTTTAGACTCCAGCGCGGCGTCGGCGCGGACATAATGATCTTCCTTGATCTGTCCGCTGATCGCCGCAAAGGCCGCTGTCAGCACCGCGATGTCGTCGGAAAACCCGACCATAGCCAGAACGTCCGGCAGGAAATCAAACGGCATGACGAAATAGGCAAGCGCGCCCAGAAGAATGCCGCGCGTCCGCAGTGGCGTCGTCGGGTCCATGGCACAATAATACGCCGCGACGAGATCGCGGCTGAACGGGACCTGCCGCATCGCGCGTTTCAGGGTCGGCCAGAACCGCCGGCGAACCTTCTTGGCGCGAGCCTCCTGTTCGCTCTGTTCGCCGGGCAGGAGTATTTCGCCGATCTTGACGTCGTCCATCTTGTCCCTTTCACCGATCATCGGGAACATATGGTGCCGCGGTGCCACAATTCAAATGTCCTGTTCGATGCGGGCTATTTAATGTGATCCGGCATGCGCCCGGCTGCTGACATGTCCATTTTTGCCGCAAGTTTGAAATCGAGCTCCGTCAGTCCCTTGGCGTCATGGGTCGTCAGCGTCACGTCCACCTTGTTGTAGACGTTGAACCATTCCGGATGATGGTTGAGCTTTTCCGCGGCAAGTGCGCTTTCCGTCATGAAGCCGAAAGCCTCGACGAAGCTTTTGAAGCGGAAGGCTTTCCAGATCGAGAGGCCGTCCTGCGCGAGGACCCAGCCCTCCATTCCATGCAGGCGATCCTTTATGGTGTCGGCGTCAAGCTTTTCCTGCTTCATGATGTTGCCCTTGTCGTGACTGTCTTGCGGTGACGCGGTGGATGTTGGAGTGTTATAACGCTGGTGCCGCCGATAGGTTCAATCTTTGTCTTCACACGCTGGATAGCATGAAACGCGTCCGTATTCTCTTCGTTTGTCTCGGCAATATCTGTCGCTCGCCTCTGGCGGAGGGAATTTTGCAGCGGCAGGTTGCCGAAACCGGCCTGGCAATCCACGTGGATTCGGCGGGAACGGGCGGCTGGCATATCGGCGATGCACCCGATCCGCGCTCAATCGCTGTCGCGGCGCGTCACGGGATCGATATCGGCCGGCAGCGTTGCAGGCGGGTCGATCAGAAAGATTTCGAGAGGTTTGACCTGATCTTCGGCATGGATCACCGCAATGTCCATCAGCTTCGCCTGCTGGCACCGCCAGCCGCACAGCCGCGAATCCACCTGTTTCTCGATTATGCCCTCGACACCCTCATGGATGTACCGGACCCCTACTATGCGGGCGATGACGGCTTCGAGACGGTCTACGCCATGCTTTCCGACGGCTGCTCATCGCTCATCGGCAGGCTCGAGGAGCGCTTTTCGTAGAGCGGGAAGATCTCTTCCGTCAGATAGGGCCCGCCACCGACCGAATCGCGCGACGAGAGCAGCACGAAGCGCGGCACGGTAAAGGCATTGGTATGAAAGTTGCCGCGTTCGCCCAGATAGCTGACGACATCATCGACACGAGACGAGCGCAGCCGCGCCAGCGTTACGTGGGGAGTAAACTTGCGTGGATCGGCGGGCAGGCCAAGCCTTTGGCAGAGGCGCTCGATCTCCGCCTGCAGCGCATACATTTCCGGCGGATTGCTGACGCCGGCAAAAACCGAGTGCGGCTTCTTCGATCCGAAAGCGCCCATGCCGGTCAGTTGCAGCTGGAATTCGGGGCGTTCGATCCTGTCCAGCCGATCGACGATCTCGTCTGCGGTGCGGTTGTCAACATCGCCGATGAAGCGAAGGGTGATGTGGTAATTTTCCACATCGATCCAGCGGGCACCGGGAAGACCACCACGCAACAATGACAGGCTCATCGCGGCATTACGCGGAATCTCGAGGGCGGTGAAAAGTCTCGGCATAACGAGCTCCCCGAATCTCTTTCAGACACCTCAGCGAAACATGCCGACGATCTGCAAGCAACTGTTATTTAGCACCTGCAATATTTGGCGCGCATCCTGTTAACAACTTCTGAACGGTCGTTGCGAGGTCTGTTGATTCGCGCCAGCCGCAACATCCGCCGATCAGCCGCCCGCGGAAAGGCGTCCAATAAACCGTTCTGCAGCCGGCAGAAACTTCTCGACCATCACGCCAATGCCCTTGCCATTCGGGTGCATGCCGTCTTCGAGCTTCAGCGTTGCATCGTCTATGACACCATCGAGAAAGAACGGGTAGAGGTCCAGCCCGTAAGTCTTGGCAAGATCCGCATAGATCGGGTTGAAGCGGTCGGCATAGTCCTTGCCCATGTTCGGTGGTGCGAAGATGCCGACCAGCAGCACCGTGATATTGCGCGCCTTGAGCTTGGCCAGCATGGCGTCGAGGTTCTTGCGGGTGTCTTCCGGCGGGATGCCGCGCAGCGCGTCATTGGCACCCAGTTCGAGGATGACGCCCTTGGTTCCCTCTGGCACCGACCAGTCGATGCGTGCAAGGCCGCCCGATGTCGTGTCCCCGGATACGCCGGCATTGGCAATCGTCACGTCGAGGCCCTTGTCACGCAATGCTTTTTCCAGTCGGGTCGGAAAAGCATCCTCCGGCGGAAGCTGGTAACCGGCCATCAGGCTGTCTCCGAAACCGACGAGGCTGATCGTTTCGGCACGAACAGTCTGGGGAACCAGAAGAAACAGAGGGGTAAGCAGCAACAAAAATGCTCGGAAACCTTTTAATCGCATGGCGTCGTCCCTAAATCCGTTTCCACAAGCCAATCGTAACAGACAGGCCGTCGTTTTTCATACTTTCACATATAGGGCGGGTTCCTTTGGTAAAAACCATGATCGAACTGAAAAATGCGGATCTGACACTCGGGCAGGCCGCAGCCTCGGTGCATGTCCTCAAGGGGATGAGCCTTTCCATCGGAACCGGCGAATCCGTCGGCATTGTGGGGCCGTCGGGCTCCGGCAAATCGACGCTGCTGATGGTGCTGGCCGGCCTGGAGCGGCTGGACAGCGGCGAGATCACCATTGCCGGCACTCCGCTGCATGGCTTGAGCGAGGATCGGGTCGCCGAATTCCGCGGCAGAAACATCGGCATCGTCTTCCAGTCCTTTCACCTGATCCCCAATATGACGGCGCTCGAAAACGTCGCGGTGCCGCTCGAGCTTGCCAATGTCAGGAATGCCTTCGAGATCGCCCGCCAGGAACTGGTTTCGGTCGGCCTCGGCGAGCGCCTGTCGCATTATCCGGGCCAATTGTCCGGTGGCGAACAGCAGCGCGTGGCCATTGCCCGCTCGCTTGCGCCGTCGCCGAAGTTGTTGATCGCCGACGAGCCGACCGGTAATCTCGATGCCGAAACCGGGCGGCAGATTGCCGATCTGATTTTTTCGAAACAAGCCGAGCGCGACATGACGCTCATTCTTGTCACCCATGATGCAAGCCTTGCGGCGCGCTGCTCGCGGCAGGTACGCGTGCGCTCCGGCGAGATCGTCGATGATGGTTCGGGGCCGATGAAGGATGCAGGCGCTCACCGCAGCGCGGTCGTCACCGCATGAGGATCGCCGCCGATATCATTCCGCAACGCTTTAGCACCTCGATCGCTCTCGCCTTCCGGCTGGCGCTGCGCGAAATGCGCGGCGGCCTGAAGGGCTTCTACATCTTCCTCGCCTGCATCGCGCTCGGCACGGCCGCCATTGCCGGCGTCAACTCGCTGTCGCAATCGATCACCGGCTCCATCGCCAGCCAGGGCCGGGAACTTCTGGCCGGCGATATCCGCTTCCAGCTCAACAACCGGGTCGCAACGGACGAGGAAAAGACGTTTCTCGATGGCACGGGTTCTCTATCGCTGTCCTCGTCGTTGCGGTCGATGGCGCGCTTGCCTGATGGTTCCAATCAGGCGCTGGTCGAACTCAAGGCCGTGGATGGGGCCTATCCGCTTTACGGCACGCTGCAGAGCGAGCCCGCCGCGCCGCTTTCTTCCAGCCTGGCAAAGGACGGCACGCAGTTCGGTGGCCTTGTTGCGCCGCTTCTACTCGAAAGGCTCGGCATCAAGGTCGGCGACGAACTGTTGCTGGGGACTGCGCGAATACGCATAAACGGCACGATCCTGAGGGAGCCCGATGCGCTGTCGGAAGGCTTTGGCTTTGCACCGCGGCTGCTGATCTCGACGGACGCGCTGGCCGCATCGGGACTGGTTCAGCAGGGCAGCCTCGTGCAGCATGTCTATAAGGCGCGCGTCGATAACCCCGCAACCCTGCCGTTGATCCGCAAGCAGGCGGAAGACCGGTTTCCGTCCGCCGGCTGGTCGATCCGGACCAGCGAGAACGCCGCACCGGCCCTGACGGCGAACATTACACGGTTTTCGCAGTTCCTGACGCTCGTCGGCCTCACCGCACTGATCGTCGGCGGCGTCGGTGTCGCCAACGCGGTTCGCGCCTTTCTGGATTCCAAGCGCGGCGTTATCGCCACTTTCAAGTGCCTTGGTGCACCCGCCTCCGTCGTCGCGATGATCTACCTGTTCCAGATCCTGTTCATTGCGCTGATCGGCATTGTCATCGGTCTGGTCTTCGGCGCCCTCATTCCCTTCGTCGCAGCGCAGTTCCTGGCCGGCATCCTGCCAGTATCGACCGGTTTCCAGCTTTTTCCGTCAGCGCTCGGCATGGCGTCCTTGTTCGGCATCTTGACGGCGCTGACCTTCGCGATCCTACCGCTTGGCCGGGCGCGCAGCGTGCCGGCGACGGCGCTGTTTCGCGAGCAGGGGTTCGAGCGCGCGCGCCTGCCATCCTGGCCCTACCTGGTCGGTGCAGGGCTCTGCCTTGCCTTGCTCGGCGGGCTGGCGATCCTGACGGCCTATGATCGCTACATATCGATGGTGTTTCTCGGCGCCATCGCCTTTGCCTTTATCGTGCTGCGCGGCGTCTCGGTGCTGGTTTCGGCTCTGGCGCGCCGCGCGCCGCGGGTCAAATCACCGGCGCTTCGGCTGGCGATCGGCAATATCCACCGCCCCGGTGCGCTCACGCCCTCGGTCGTGCTTTCGCTCGGCCTTGGTCTGGCGCTTTTGGTAACGCTGGCGTTGATCGACGGCAATCTGCGGCGGGAACTGACCGGAAACCTGCCGGAACGCGCGCCGAACTTCTTCTTCGTCGATATCCAGGGTACGGAAATCGAGGGCTTCCGCTCGCTCCTGCAAACGTCGTTGCCGGATGGCAAGATCATCGAGGTGCCGATGCTGCGCGGCCGCATCCTTGCCTTCAACGGGCAGGACGTCGGCAAGATGACGGTTCCGCCCGGCGGGCAATGGGTGCTGCGGGGCGACCGCGGCATCACCTACGCGAAAAACATGCCGGAAAACTCGACGCTGACCGAAGGCGAATGGTGGAGCGCGGACTACACCGGCGAGCCGCTTGTGTCGTTTTCAGAGGAAGAGGCCGGCGAACTCGGCCTGAAGATCGGCGACACCGTCACCGTCAACGTGCTTGGCCGCAACATCACGGCGAAGATTGCCAATTTCCGCACGGTCGAGTGGGAATCGCTGTCCATCAATTTCGTCATGGTGTTTTCGCCCAACACATTCGCCGGCGCGCCGCATGCGTGGCTTGCCACGGTCATTGATCCCTCGGCAACGGTCGAGCAGGAATCCGCCGCCCTGAAGGCGATCACCAATGCCTACCCGACGATCACCAGCGTTCGGGTCAAGGATGCGCTCGATATCATAAACGAACTGGTCGGCCAGTTGGCGACGGCCATCCGTGCCGCCGCCGCCGTGGCGCTGGTCGCGTCGGTGCTGGTACTGGCTGGTGCGCTTGCCGCGGGCAACCGGGCGCGCATCCATGATGCCGTCGTGCTGAAAACGCTCGGTGCAACGCGCGCCACGCTGATCCGGGCCTTCAGCTATGAATATGCCATTCTCGGCCTGTCCACCGCGATCTTTGCGCTGTTTGCAGGTGGTGTTTCCGCCTGGTTCGTCGTCAGCCGCATCATGAAGCTGCCATCGTCCTTCCTGCCGGATGTTGCAGGACTGACGGTCTTGATCGCACTTGCGATGACGGTCGGCATCGGGTTGGTCGGTACATGGCGGGTTCTTGGCCAGAAAGCGGCTCCAGTCCTGCGCGAACTCTGAGTTTTCGTGCCTCTTTCTTCGGGAATGAGATTGGCTCAGAGAATGAGGATGGCGCGAAAATCGTTGACGTTGGTTCCTGTCGGTCCGCAGACGAACAGATCGTCCACGGCGTTGAAGGCTGACCATGCGTCGTTGTTGGCCAGATGCGCCTCTGCCCGGACACCGGCGGCCAGCATGCGGCCGATGCTCGTTCCATCGGCAAAGGCGCCCGCATTGTCCTCGCTGCCATCGATGCCGTCCGTGTCGGCGGCCAGCGCGTGAATGCGCGTCGAGCCTGAGATCTGGGCGGCAAAAGACAGCAGAAACTCCGTGTTGCGCCCGCCCTTGCCTTTTCCACGGACGGTGACTGTGGTTTCACCGCCGGAGAGCAGCACCACGGGTGCCTGAAACGGACGGTTTCGCATTTCGACTTCGCGGGCAATCGCGGCATGGAAGCTCCCGGCTTCGCGGGCCTCGCCTTCCAGCGCGTCCGAGAGGATGACGGCTTGCACGCCGTGCTCTTCGGCAACCGCCGCTGCCGCTTCCAGCGAGACATTTGCAGAAGCGATCAGGTGAACCTCATGGCCGGAAAACGCGGGATCCTCCGGGGACGGGGCTGGGTCAGCGCTCTCGATATGCTGTTTGATCCGTGTCGGCAGGTCTATGCGGTAGGTCTCGATCATCCGCAGCGCGTCCTGCGCGTCGCCCCCACTCGGTATGGTCGGGCCTGACGAAACCAGCGCCGGATTGTCGCCCGGTATGTCGGAAACGACGAAGGTCACGACTTGTGCCGGATGGGCTGCCGCGGCAAGGCGTCCGCCCTTTATCCGGGAGAAGTGCTTGCGGATGAGGTTCATTGCCGAAATCGGCGCGCCGGATTTCAGCAGGGCCTCGTTCAGCAGGATTTCGTCGGCGAGTTCAAAACCCTCCGGCGGTGCCGGCAGGAGCGCCGATCCACCGCCGCACATCAGCGCAATCACAAGGTCGTCCTCCGTCAGATCGCGCACCAGTTCCAGAAGTCTGGCGGAGGCAGTGAGCCCGGCCGCGTCAGGCACGGGATGCGACGCCTCCATCACCTCGATCTGCGTGCAGGGTGTTGCGTAGCCGTAACGCGTCACGATAGCGCCCTCGATCCTCCCCGGCCAGGAGTCCTCAAGCGCGCGGGCAAGCTGGGCCGAACCCTTGCCGGCGCCGATGACGATCGTCCGGCCCTTCGGCACGGCGGGCAGAGATTTGCGAATGCCATGATCGGGTTTTGCCGCCTCGACGGCTGCATTGAAGAGCGTGGTCAGTAATTCCCTTGGCGTCATTTTCCGTCCCTCCCGGACAGGTCGATCAATGGCCGTTTCATTGCGATGCCGCCGCGGTGCTGCCGCGCAGGACCAGACGGAGCGGAAGTTCCCGGATCCGAATATGTTGACGCTGGGCGGGTGTCGCCAGCAGATATTGAGCCGCCAGCGTGCCCATTTCCTTTGCCGGTACATCGACAGTCGTCAGCTCTGGGCTCGTCAGCTCGCCGATTTCGAGATTGTCGAACCCAAGCACCGAAACCGCACCCGGCACGGCGATATTTTCTTCCCGGCAATATTTGAGCGCGCCGGCGGCAACGATATCGCTGCCGCAAAAGACGGCGGTTGGCGGATTGCCCGCGTTCATCAACTGGCGCATCCCCAGCCGTCCCCCCTCGACGCGATAGGCCGATTCGATCACCGACAGCGGTGCGACGCCACTCTCGCGCAATTCCGCGACGAAGCCGTCGCGCCGCGCAATCGCCCGGTCGTTGTTGTCGGTTATCCCGCCGAGCATGGCGATCCTGGTGTGGCCGAGATCGAGCAGGTAGCGCGCGGCCATGCGCCCCGCTCTGTCGTTGTCGAAGCCCACGGCTGCTCCGATCTCCGTTGCGGCGGCGGTGTAGGTGAAGACATAGGCAATGTTGCGCTGTTCGAGCAGGGCGATGGTTTCGGGCCGGTGGGCGGCTCCAACAAGCACGATGGCATCCGCCCCGCGCTCGACGAGCAGCCTGACCTGATCATATTCGAGGTCGATGTCGTAAGCCGACGTGTTGATGATTAGCGATACGCCTTTTTCCGCAAGGCCGGCCTGCAGGCTGTTCATCATCGCGGCATAGATGGCGTGATCCAGTGTCGGGATGACGGCACCTGCCAGACGCGACTTGGTGGAGCGCAGGCTTCTGGCCGAACCGTTGGGCACATAGGCCAAATCCATCGCCGCCTGCAGCACCCTTTCGCGGATACGGATATCGACGTTCGGATTGTCGTTCAGCACGCGCGAGACGGTTGCCGGTGAGCAGCCTGCTCTCCGCGCCACGTCGACAAGCTTGCTCTCCGATACGTCCAATAGACTACCCTCAATATACGTGAAATCGTTTTCACATAATTTTCCATCATTGGCAGAGGTATCTAGAAAAATCAACAGAATATGTGAAATCGTTTTCTCATATCTTAAAAAAGACCACCGCGCCGGGCCAGCGCGGTGGTCTTTCGTTTGCCGGCGATCTTGGCTTATTCCGCCGCAATCGCGGTCGGGCGCATGATCTCAATTCCGTCATCCTGCGCTGACGGCGCTGTTTCCGTTTCGACGCGGTGCACTTTGGGCTCGCGGCCAAAGAACAGCGCATAGGCGGCCGGAAGGACGAAGATCGTCAGCACTGTCGCCACCAGGATGCCGCCCATCATGGCGTAGGCGAGCGGTCCCCAGAAGACGCCGCGCGAGATCGGGATCAGCGCCAGAACGGCGGTCAGCGCCGTCAGCATGATCGGGCGGAAACGCAGCACCGCGCCGCCGATGATCGCCTCCATGCGGTTCATGCCGGCGGCGATATCCTGGTCGATCTGGTCGATCAGGATGATCGAGTTGCGGATGATGATGCCGAGCAGGGCGATGACCCCGAGGATCGCAACGAAGCCGAAGGGCGCGCCGCTGATCAGAAGCGCCGCACTGGCGCCGATGATGCCGAGCGGCCCCGTGGCCAGTACCAGCATGGCCTTGCCGAAATGCTGCAACTGGATCATCAAAAGCACGACGATGACCAGCAACATGATCGGCGCCTTTGCGGCGATCGAGGCCTGGCTTTCGGCCGCATCTTCCGCTCCACCCTGGATATCGACCTTGTAGCCGGGGGCAAGCCCGTCCCTCAGGCCCTGCATCTCGCCATACATCTTCAGCGCCACGTCATTGGGCTGCACGCCATCAGGCAGGGTGCCGCGCACGGTGATGGTCGGCAGGCGGTCGCGCCGCCATTCCACACCCTGCTCGAGAACAGGAACGACCTTGGCGATCTGTGAGAGCGGAATGAAGCCGCCGAAATCGGTCGGGATATAGACCGAATTGACGGCCGAGAGCAGCTTGCGGTTTTCCTCGGGTTCGCGGGCAACGATCGAAACCGTTTCCTCGCCGTCGCGGAAGTCGCCGAGCGGCGCGCCGCTGGTGGTTGCCTGCAGCATCTGGCGAATGCGCTGTGACGTCACCCCGAGTGCCCGGGCACGGTCCTGATCGATGATCAGCTTCATCGCCGGCACCGGCTCCAGCCAGTCGTCATGAACGGCACCCAGCATCGGATTGTCGGAGAATTTTTGCTTCACCTGATCGGCAATGCGGCGGACCTCGGCCCTGTCAGGACCACTGACGCGCATCTGTACCGGCCAGCCGGTCGGCGGTCCCAGGAACAGCCGATCGACCTTGGAGCGGACCGAGGGGAAATCTTCGGCCAGAATGCCGCGCAGCTTGAGGATCAGCCGTTCGCGGGCCGGTTCGTCCTTGGCCATGACGAGCAGCTGGGCGAAGTTCGGATTGCGCAATTGCTGGTCGAGCGGCAGGAAGAAGCGCGGCGCGCCTTCGCCAATATAGGTGGCGATGAAACGCTTGTCCTCGTCCGCGATGATGCGGTCCTCCAGCGCCTTGGCCTGCGCCTCGACCTCGGTGATGCTGGTGCCCTCGGGCAGCCAGAGATCGACGAGGATTTCGGGGCGCGAGGATTGCGGGAAGAAGTTCTGCGGAATGAACTGGAACGCCCATAGGCTGGTGACGAAGGTTCCGAGCGTCAGCGCGATGACGATCAGCCGGTGGCGCACCGCCCAGCCTACGCTGGCCCTTAGACGGCGATAAAAGCGGGTGTCGAACACGTCCTTGTGGGCGCCCACATGATGGCGCTGCTTCAGGATCATGTAGCCGAGCCAGGGCGTGAAATAGACCGCGACGAACCAGGACACCACCAGCGCGATACCGACCACGTAGAACAGCGAGCGCACATATTCGCCAGCCGTCGAGGCGGCAAAGCCGACCGGGATAAAGCCCGCTGTTGTGATCAGCGTTCCCGTCAGCATCGGAAAGGCGGTGGAGGAATAGGCAAAGCTCGCCGCCTCGATTTTTTCCAGCCCTTCCTCCAGCTTGCGCTCCATCATCTCCACGACGATCATGGCATCGTCGACGAGAAGACCGAGCGCGATGATCAGCGCGCCCAGCGAGATGCGCTGCAGGTCGATGCCGAGTTCGTACATGATCGCAAAGGTGGCCGCGAGAACCAGCGGGATGGCGATGGCGATGACGAGACCCGAACGCCAGCCGATCGACACGAAGGACACGACGAGCACGATGATCAGCGCTTCGCCCAGAGCCTTCATGAATTCGCCGACGGCCTCGGTGACGACCTCCGGCTGGTTGGCGATCTGATCGATCTTGACGCCATAGGGAAGAGCCTCGCTGAAGCGCTCATAGGTCGCCTCGACCGTCTTGCCGACATCGATGACATTGTAGCCCTTGGCCATGACGACGCCGATCTGGACGCTGTCCTGCCCGTCGAAGCGGAACTTGCGCGCGAACGGCTCTTCAAGCCCTGCGGTCACGGTCGCGATGTCGCCAAGCCGCGTCACCTGCCCGCCGGAGCGCAGCCGTAATTCGCGAATGTCGTCCACCTTGTCGACGCTGCCCTCGACGGAAATACGCACGGACCGCTCTGCAGTCTCGACGCTGCCCGCCGGATCGACATTGTTCTGGCCCGCCAGCGTTGTGTTCAGGTCGGCAAGCGTCAATCCGCGCTCGGCCAGCGCCTTGGAGGACACGTCGATAAAGATTTTCTCGGGCTGGTCGCCGATGATCACGGCCTTCTCGACGCCCGGTGTCGCGAGCAGCATGTCGCGCGCCTGGATGGCATAGGCCTTCAGTTCGGGATAGCTGAACCCTTCTCCGGTCAGAGAGTGCAGGGTGATGAAGGTATCGCCGAATTCATCGTTGAAATAGGGACCGTAGAGCCCGGAAGGCAGTTCGGAGCGGATGTCGCCGACCTTCTTGCGGACCTGGTAGAAGGCATCGGCCACCTCGGCCGCGTCGGTGTCGCCCTTGACCTGCAGCGTGATGATGGCGCTTCCGGCGCGGCTGTAGGAACGCACGAAGTCGAGATGCGGCGTCTCCTGCAGCTTGCGCTCGATCTTGTTGACGACCTGGTCCTGCATTTCCTCGATCGAGGCGCCTGGCCAGGAAGCCTGGATCACCATCACCCGGAAGGTGAAGTCCGGATCTTCCTTCTGGCCCATGTTCATGAGCCCGAAAACGCCGGTGAGGAGGATCAGGCCGAACAGGAAGCGCGCAATGCCCGCATGGCCGATCGCCCAACGTGACAGGTTGAAAGCTTGCTTGCCATCGCCGGCTGGGCCGTTGATCGATGTGGTCATGGCGTCGTTCCGTTCCTTGATTTCGGCTTAGCGGACAAGTTGGGCAGTGGTGTCTTTGTCAGTGGCGCTTGCCTGCTGGTTCGCCGGCGGCGGCAACTTCACCTTCAGATTGTCTTGCATGAACTGCGTGCCCGCGGTCACCACGATATCGCCGGGCTTCAGGCCATCGGCGATCCGGGCCTCAGTGCCCGTGAAATCTGCGATTTCGACAGTGCGCGAATGAACCGTCTCGCTGGACGGATCGACCGTCCAGACGACGGCCTTCTCGCCGTCCTTGGCAAGGGCACTGAGCGGAACGGCAACCAGCGACGGGCCGGCATCCGCAACCGCTGTGATCGAAGCGGTCATGCCGAGCAGCGCCGGCGTGTTTTCCGGCAGGCTCACGCGAATGGCGAAGGTGCGGGACTGCGGATCGGCACTGCCGGCGACTTCGCGAACCGTGCCCTGAAGTGTATCGCCGCTGTTCGACCAGATCGCGACCTTGACCGTCTTGCCCGGCTTGAAGGTCAGAATGTCTGTCTCGGGAACGGCGACCAGCACTTCCTTTTCGCCATCCGCGGCGACCGTCACCACCGGTGTGCCGGCCGCAACCACCTGGCCGGCCTCGGCGCCGACCGCCGTGACGATGCCGGTCCGATCTGCCTGCAGGGCGCCATACGTCACCTGATTGCGGGACTGCTCAAGAGCGGAGAGTGCCGCATCGCGCGTCGAAACGGCCTGGTTGTAGGAAAGCTGCGCCTGTTCGAGCTGCGATTTCGGCGAGACCTGCTTGTTGAAAAGGTCCTCGGCGCGTGTCTTTGCCAGCGCCGCCGTTTCGACCTGCCGCTCGGTTGCCGCAAGATTTGCCTCGGCGGAGCGAACCGAAAGCGCATAATCGGTCGTGTCGATGCGGGCAAGCACGTCGCCCTTGGTCACGCGATCGCCGATATCGACCAGCCGCTCGGTGAGCTTGCCGCCGACCCGAAAGCCGAGTGCCATTTCGGTGCGCGAGCGCACCGTGCCCGAATATTCCAGTTCGCGCGCCGTCTGCGCCTGCGCCACCGTCATGACCTTTACCGGCCGCACGACGTCCGCCTGGACTTCCGGCGCCTGTTCGGTGCAGCCTGCAAGACCAACCATTGCGGCTAGCAACATGGAGGCTGCCATCGTTGTCTTTATCCGTCCTGCCTGAAAAGCCATGGTTGAAGTCCTGTTCGTTGATGTCTGTGCCTATGCCTGTGCGGTCAGACGCCGCTACTTCAGGGCACGGATTGCAAATTCGACGAGATCCTCGGGCTGCGCCCGGTTCGGTTTGGAAATGCACTGCATGATCAACTGCGGATGGCAGAGCGAGGTGATGCTGGCACCAAAACATTTGGCCGCGACGGAAATGTCCTGTTCGCGAAACTCTCCCAGCCTGATTCCGTCGGAAATCATCTCTGCGATGAGCTCGTGCAGCCGGTCGATATGCTTCTCGATGACGTTCCAGTCGCGCTCTATGGCGACGATGACCATCTCGTGGACCTTTTCCTCGTCCATCATCGTCTCGACGGTCAGTCGGTGCTGCTCGAGAGCATAGCGGCGGAGCCGCTCGGTGGCGCTGAGGGGAAGGCCGGCGGTGTGCCGGGCCAGTTCATAGCTTCCACCAAGCATCCGGTTGCAGATTGCCTGATGGATTTCGACCTTGGATGCGAAGAAACGGTAGATGTTAGCGGTCGACATGCCGAGTTCCTTGGCAATGTCGGCCACGGTCGTCTTGCCATAACCATAGTGCCGGAACAGGCGCTCGGCGGCATCGAGGATACGGCTGATATTGTCCTGACGGCTGGCATCGATTTCGACGCTTGTGGCTTCCTGCATGATGTATTGCCTTACGACTGACGAAATTTGAATTTCGTCAGTCGTAAGGCGTCAATGATTATCTGTCAAGACGGTGAGGTGTCTGCTTGCCGCACCGTCCGGCCGCGCGGCCACTTTTCTGCTGGAAATCAGCCGTACATGCAGATGGTTGAACATCCCGCGGCGAAAATGGTATTGCACTGCAGCGAAATTTCTCTCGGGCAAACCATGCTGCCGATCAGCGATACCTATGACCATCTGCGCCGGGACTTCCGCTGGCAGATTCCGGAGCGTTTCAACATCGGCGTGGCGGTCAGCGACGCCTGGGCGGAACACGAGCCGGATCGTGTCTGCCTCCAGCATTTCAGTCCTGATGGTGTCCATCTCTCTTTGACCTATGGTGCGCTTTCCAGCCGGTCTTCATCCTTTGCCAACGCGCTGGTCGCACACGGGATCGAGGCGGGTGACCGGGTAACCATCCTTCTGCCGCAGGGCTTCGAGACGGCAATTGCGCATGTCGCGATCTACAAGCTCGGCGGCATCGCCCTGCCGCTCGCTTTGCTTTTCGGTGTGGAGGCGCTCGAATACCGGCTGAGTGATGCCGGTAGTGCTGCGATCGTTACCAATCGTTTCGGCCTTGGAAAGATTACCGCGATCCGGGATCGTCTGCCGGACCTGAAGCTTGTCGTTCTTGCCGATGACGCCGACGAGGCCGGGACCGTATCGTTCCGCAGCTTCGCCGAAAATTTCTCTCCCGTTTTCACCGCCATGAATACGACACCCGACGATCCCGCGATGATGATCTACACGTCCGGCACGACGGGGCCACCCAAGGGTGCGCTGCATGCGCACCGCGTGCTTCTCGGCCATATTCCGGGTTTCCAGTTTCACCATGCCTGGCTGCCGCAGGCAGGCGACCGGATGTGGACGCCGGCGGACTGGGCCTGGGCGGGCGGGCTGCTAAATGCGCTTCTGCCGTCCCTGCTGCTCGGCGTTCCCGTGGTTTCCTCGCCGGGCCAGAAGTTCGATCCGCATATGGCATTGCGCATCATGGAAGAGATGCAGGTGCGCAATGCCTTCATCCCGCCGACGGCGCTCCGGCTTCTGAAGGCCGTCGAAAATCCGCGGGCGCAGTACAATCTTAATCTGCGCACCATCGGGTCGGCCGGGGAATCGCTGGGACGGGAAACCTGCGAATGGGCAAGCGAAGCCTTCGGCGTGACGGTCAATGAATTCTACGGCCAGACGGAATGCAACATCGTGCTGTCGTCGGCCGCCCATCTCGGCGTGCTGAAGCCGGGATCGATGGGCAAGGCGGCGCCCGGTCATGAGGTCGCGATCATCGATGGTGACGGCAATGTCGTGCCTGATGGAACCGTTGGGCAGGTGGCTGTCCGGCGGCCCGACCCGGTGATGTTTCTCGGCTATTGGAAAAATGATGAAGCGACGGCGCGCAAGTTCATCGGCGACTGGATGACGACGGGAGACCAGGGCGTTCAGGATGCCGAGGGCTATGTCACTTTCTTCGGCCGCGATGACGACGTCATCACCTCATCGGGCTACAGAATCGGCCCCAGCGAGATAGAGGATTGCCTGGCGGGTCATCCCGCCATCCAGCTTGCGGCGGCGATCGGCAAGCCGGATCCGCTGCGCACCGAAATCGTCAAGGCCTATGTGGTGCTGAAGCCGGGCCATGAAGCAAGTCCCGCGCTCGAGGCGGACATTCGCGACTGGGTGAAGACGCGGCTGTCGATGCACGAATATCCGCGCGAGGTCGCGTTTGTCGAAAGCCTGCCGCTGACGACCTCGGGCAAGGTCATCCGCCGGCTTTTGCGCGAGCAGGCGGCAGCCGAGCTTACGATGCCGGCTGCCTGAGCTGAACTGTTATTTCGAGCGGCGCGGCGCCAGAGCGCGGATTTTCTCGCGCAGCAGCCGGGCCATATTCCGGGTGTTGCGATAGAGGTGCAGCTGGGCTGCGACCTGCCGGACGTCACGGTCACGGTTCTGGTTGAGGCCGATGACCAGCGTGCCCATCTCCTCGCGTTCCTCCCAGAAACGGCTCATCACCGGATGGTCAGGCACGGCGCAACTGTCCGAGCGCATGATGTTGGCGTCGTCGAGATGCCATTCCGTCAGTTCCGCCATCAACAGCTTGCCGGGCGAGTACCTGGCGTACTGCTCGTCATAGGCTGTCTTCCACGTATAGGCCTCGCCGGCCATCATGAAGACGATCATCGCGGCAATCGCTGTCCCATTCAGGTCGAGCGTGTGGATGCGCACGCTGTCGGCCTCGGCGAGATTGGTGATCGCCTCCCGGGCAAATGCGGCGCGGTAGCGATCCATGACCATGGCGGTACGCTGCCGGCCTTTCCAGCCGCTTGCCTCAAGCGCCAGGAATTCCTCCATGCGCACCCGTATATCGCCCGGTTGCCTAGCGACATTGTAGCTCAGCTTGCCGATCGCCTCGAGATGTCCCCATTGCCGGCGCAGATCGCGAAAGTGGGACGGGTTCATCGCCTTGCGGAGATAGGCCTGGCCATCGAGCAGGCTTTCCAGCATAGGGCGCGTGAAGCTGTCTGTCACCGTGATCGGCAGATTGCGGCCGATGGCGACGGCGCGGGCAAGCTGGGCGAACTTGCCCTTCAGCCGGATGTCCGGAAGCACCAGCACCGAAGGCAGGCCGGCCGATGGATTGCCAAGCGCTTCGTAGAGATTGTCGATCGTTTCGGCTGCTTCTTCCGCATCGAGCAGCGGCACGCCGAGTGGGCCGAACGGGTTCGACCAAGCCCGGATGATCGAAGCGCCCATCGAGAAGCCCGGCTTTTCGATGGAAAACGGCATCAGGAAACGAATGCGGCTACGTTGCTGATTTTCGTCGCGGATCAGCGCCAGCCGGATCACACGGTCCTCAAGGCGCGGCATGGCCGGCGCCAGGAAGCGACCCGTGAAAAAGACATTCGGCTCCAGCGCCCTATTCGACAGAAAATCCAGTTCCTGCTGAAGATCATAGCCGGCGCGGGCCGGGTAGAGGCAGAGCTGGCGACCCGGCCGGCCAACCGGCAGGGCGTTCTCCGCCTCCGGATGATGGAGGATCGGGGGAGCCAGTCCGCCGAGAACCCGCGCTGCGCGGCCGGTCGTATCGTCTGGATATTGCGGCGTGCCGGTCATGGTCTGGATGCCTCTGCTTTGATGGTTCTGGCATGGGGATCCGCAAAGGCGAACAGCACGATGCCGAAAGTGTGGCGCACGGCCAGATGAAGAAGGATGGCCTCGATCAGCATTGCGCCGGCGGTGGCAAGGGCGGCGCCGGTGAGGCCGAAAAGCGGGATCAACGTCATGTTCAGTGCGAGATTGCAAATAAGCGCTGCCGCATAGAGGGCGACGCAGAGTTTCTGCTGTCCCGCCATGGTCAGGAAGGCCTCGGCCGGGCCGACCAGCGCCTTGGCCATGATGCCGGCAAACAGAATGACCATCAGCGGGTAGCCGGAAATGAAGGCGGGTCCGAAAAGCGATAGCAGGAGGTTGCCGGCCAGCAGCACAAGCGCACCCACGACAAGCGACGGCCAGAACGACCAGCGCGCACTTTCGACGGCGATGACAGCCAGCTGCTGGCGATCAGGATCGGCCATGGCGGCGGAAAACCGCGGCGCGGCCGCCGCCTTGACGGAGAACATCACGAAATGCACCAGCGCCATCGTCTTGGCCGCGGCAAAATAGATCGCCACGCTTTGCGGATCGAGGTAAAGACCGACGATCACGACGTCGGAGTTGGTCAGCATGAAGCCGAAACCTTCGATCAGAAAAATCGGCAGCGCGATGCGGATCCAGGCGCCGAATTCGATCTTCAGCGGCCCCTTGACGTAGCGTTTCCGCAGCCGCCAGGTCAGGATGAAGAATTGCGTCACGCTGGTCAGGTAGGTCGCTGCCATCGCTGCGATCATTGCTGTCCGTGCCGTATGCGGCTCGCCGATCGCAACGGCCAGCATCATCAGTCCGAGGATGAGCACCGGCCTGATGATATAGGTCGGGCTCAGCGCCGAAACGGCCCAGCTATGGGCCCGCGACGTCCCGTCCATGACATCGCCAAGCGCAATCATCGGCAGTGAAAAGATTCCGAGATAGAGCGGCACGATGTAGTAGCTGTCGATCCAGTCGCCGAACAGCCACAGACCGCCGATGCCGACAATGGCGAGGCCCGTCGCAGAAACCAGAGCGAAAATTCTGACCGTCGTCGTCAGGCCGCGGATTTCCGGCAAGGCGTCGCGCGCGTGGTACTGCGGCAGGAAGCGGATGATCGCCGTATGGAAGCCGAGGCAGGAAAGATTGCCAAACAGCACAACGAGGACCCACACGAAGACGTAGATCCCGTATTCGAATTCGCCCATCAGGCGTGCAAGGATGATTTGCGAAACGAAGGCGATGGCCGCGCTGACAATTCGAATGGCAAAGGCAACCAGCGCCATGCGCTGGGCCAGATGTTTCGGATCGTCTCCGGTGAGAACCGGGCCCAGCTTATCGACAAACGGCGTCAGCCGTTCTCGCAACGCCGGCGGCAAGAGTCGTCCAGCCGTATGACATGCAGCCAGGAACAAGGGGATACCCATGAGATTACGCAATACAGGCGGTTAGTCTTGCCAGAACAGCGTTAACAAAGGGTGCAGGGGCGTGGGATGCGTGCGCAGCGCGACCTTGATTGATCTGTCCCGAAAAACGGGATGCAATCGCTCGACGCTGATGACAGAGGCCTGTTGCCTGCTACTATAGGTTGCATTCGATGACAGAAGCAGCGTGCGGGGCACCAGCCTCCCCAACCGGAAAGACGGGCTCCCCGGCCGAGGCAACGGCCTCGCTGTCGAATCTGGAGGTGATCTATGTGGCAAAAACCATTTAGCATCGCGCTTATCTTGAGGAAAACCCGGACGGGCTGGTCGATAGCCGTCCGGGTACAATTCGTAAGATAAGCAAACGGCAGACGGGACGGCAATCCCGTCTGCCACTTCAGAAAATAAACCCTGAATGCTTCAAAAGCAAGTCTTGGGTTTTACGCCTCGAACGCGCCGTGGCAGTGCTTGTACTTCTTGCCGGAGCCGCATGGGCAGAGTTCGTTGCGCGAAACCTTGCCCCAGCTCAACGGATTTTGCGGATCGCGGTTTTCCGGCGCAACGACCAACTGGCTTCCGCCTTCATTGAAGTCGTCTTCTCCGGTCAGCGGATCGATGTGATGACCCTCCATCATCGGCAGCTGTGGCTGCGGCGCGTCGGCGGCCTCACGAACCAGTTCCACACGCATCAGCTGTGCCGTCACCGCCTGGCGCAGATTGCCGAGCAGGGCCTGGAAGAGTTCGAAGGCTTCCGACTTGTATTCCTGCAGCGGGTCACGCTGGGCATAGCCGCGGAAGCCGATGACCGAGCGGAGATGATCGAGGTTGACGATGTGTTCGCGCCACAAATGGTCGATGGTCTGCAGAACGACAGAGCGCTCGACATACTGCATGATGTCGTTGCCGAAGCGCTCGGCGCGATCGGCTGCGGCCGCGTCCGCCGCCGCCGTCAGGCGCTCGCGGATATCGTTTTCGTCGATGCCCTCTTCGCGCGCCCAGTCCGCGACGGGAAGGTCCAGGTTCAGCTGGGTACGAACATCGTTCGTCAGGCCCTCGACGTCCCACTGCTCGGCATAGGCTTTTTCCGGAATGCGCTTGTTGACGATGTCGTCGATGACCTCGTGGCGCATGTCGGTTACGGTCTCGGTCACATCCGTCGCATCCATCAGTTCGATGCGCTGTTCGAAGATCACCTTGCGCTGGTCGTTCAGCACGTCGTCATATTTCAGCAGGTTCTTGCGGGTATCGAAGTTGCGGGCTTCGACCTTTTTCTGCGCGCGTTCCAGGGCCTTGTTGATCCAGGGATGGACGATCGCTTCGCCTTCCTTGAGGCCGAGCTTGGTCAGCATCGAATCCATGCGGTCGGAGCCGAAGATGCGCATCAGGTCGTCCTGCAGCGACAGGAAGAATTTCGAACGACCCGGGTCCCCCTGACGGCCGGAGCGCCCGCGCAGCTGGTTGTCGATGCGGCGGCTTTCATGGCGTTCCGTCGCCAGAACGTAGAGGCCGCCCGCGGCAAGCGCGATGTCCTTCAGGCGCTGGACCTCGACCTTGATCGCGGCTTCCTTTTCAGTGCGCTCGCTCCCGTGTTCCATATCGCCGAGTTCGGCGGCGATGCGCATTTCAAGGTTGCCGCCAAGCTGGATGTCGGTGCCGCGGCCGGCCATGTTGGTGGCGATCGTCACCGCGCCGGGGACGCCGGCCTGGGATACGATATAGGCTTCCTGCTCATGATAGCGGGCGTTCAGGACCTGGAAATTCTTGAAGCCGGCGGTCTTCAGCATTTCGGCGAGAAGTTCGGATTTCTCGATCGATGTGGTGCCGACGAGAACCGGCTGCTTGCGGTCCTGGGCTTCCTTGATCTCGGCGATGATCGCCTTGTATTTCTCTTCTGCCGTCCTGTAGACCTCGTCGTCCTCGTCCCGGCGGATGATCGGCAGATTGGTCGGCACTTCCAGCACTTCCAGCCCGTAGATGTTGCCGAACTCCTCGGCTTCGGTCGAGGCCGTGCCGGTCATGCCGCCGAGCTTCTTGTACATGCGGAAATAGTTCTGGAAGGTCACCGAGGCCAGCGTCTGGTTTTCCGGCTGGATGCTGACGCCTTCCTTGGCTTCGAGCGCCTGGTGCTGGCCTTCTGAATAGCGGCGGCCCGGCATCATGCGCCCGGTAAATTCGTCGATGATGACGATCTCGTCATTGCGGACGATGTAGTCCTTGTCGCGCTGGAACAGGCGGTGAGCCTTCAGCGCGTTGTTGACATGGTGGACGATCGCGACATTCTCGACGTCGTAGAGCGTTTCGCCCTTCAGGAGGTTTGCGTCGCGCAAAAGGTTTTCGAGCTTCTCGGTGCCGACTTCGGAGAAATTGGCCGAGCGCTGCTTTTCGTCGATCTCGTAATCCTCCGGTTCCAGCATGGGAATGAAGGCGTTGATCGTGTTGTAGAGATCCGAACGGTCGTCGAGCGGGCCGGAAATGATCAGCGGCGTGCGCGCTTCGTCGACCAGGATCGAGTCGACTTCGTCGACGATGGCGAAGAAATGGCCACGCTGCACCATCTGGGCGCGCTCATACTTCATGTTGTCGCGCAGATAGTCGAAGCCGAGTTCGTTGTTCGTCGCGTAAGTGATGTCACACGCGTAGGCATCGCGTCGCTGGTCGTCCGTCAGGCCGTGCACGATAACACCGGTCGTCAGGCCGAGGAACGAGTAGATGCGGTTCATCGTCGCCGAGTCGCGGGAAGCGAGATAATCGTTGACGGTCACGACATGCACGCCCTTGCCGGCGAGCGCGTTGAGATAGACCGGCAGTGTCGCGACCAGCGTCTTGCCTTCACCGGTCTTCATTTCGGCAATGGCGCGCTCGTGCAGGATCATGCCGCCGATCAGCTGCACGTCGAAGGGACGCAAGCCAAGCGTGCGGCGTGCGGCTTCGCGGGCAACGGCAAAGGCAGGCACCAGCAGATCGTCCAGCGTCTTGCCGTCGGCAAGCTGCTTTCGAAATTCCACGGTCTTTCCGGCCAGTGCCTCATCGCTGAGCGCCGTCATCTCCTGCTCGAGCGCATTGATCGCGTCGACGCGTGCCTTGTAGCCGCGAACGCGACGATCGTTCGATGAGCCGAAAATTTTGCGGGCGAGGCCGCCGAGACTGACCATGAGGAATGGTCCTTTCTTTTCTGTCGCCGCACGTTCCGGGGCGGAGGGCACGTTTCCGCATTATGCACTGGAACGCCCGGAAACTGTTCTGGACGCGAGGTTGCGTGACAGATAAGAGGGGGGTCGAATTATGTCAACGGGACTTGAGGCGCGGCGAGGCTACAGAACGGCCACAATCTGGTGATGTGGAACGTTTCTGGCCGGTCTGACGGTCCGGTTTAGAAGCGCGAAAGGTTAGACGAATGTTCAAGCATAACAAGCTGGCAGCGGTGGCGCTGGTCGCCCTGATGGCGTCCCAGGGATCCGTGTTTGCCGCCGATGCGGCCGATCCGGTTGTCGCCAAGGTTGGTGCAGGCGAGATTCACCAGTCGGATATCGACATGGCCATCGCCGGCCTCGACCCACAGGTCGCCCAGCTTCCGGAAGAGCAGAAGCGCGCCGCCGCCCTGTCCGCCGTCATCGACATGCAGCTGCTGGCCGCAGGCGCAAACAAGGAAGGCCTTCAGGACGACGAAGCCTTCAAGCGGCGCGTTTCGTTCCTGACCAACCGCGAACTGCACAACGCCTTCTTCAAGAAGCACGTCGTCGAAGCGATCAAGCCGGAAGACGTCAAGGCGCGCTACGACAAGGAAATCGCAGCGATCACGCCTCCCGAAGAGGTGAAGGCCAGCCATATCCTGGTCAAGACCGAGGACGAGGCCAAGGCGATCATCAAGGAGCTTGACGCCGGCAAGGATTTTGCAGCGCTCGCCAAGGAAAAATCCACCGATCCGAACAAGGATGGCGGCGGTGATCTCGGTTACTTCACCAAGGACCGCATGGTTCCGGAGTTTTCCGAAGCCGCCTTTGCGCTGGAAAAGGGCAAATATACCAAGACCCCGGTCAAGACCCAGTTCGGTTATCACGTCATTCGTCTCGACGACCGGCGCACGCAGGCAGCCCCGACGCTCGAACAGGTCGAGCCCCAGGTCAAGCAGCTGGTCATGCGCGACAAGTATCTTGAGCTCCTGGCTGCGGCCAAGAAGGACGCCGGCGTCGAAATCACCGATCCGGCCCTGAAGAAGGCCTATGACGACGCCAACAAGGAGCCCGCTGCCAATTGAGCGGCGGCAACTGAATGGCGCGGAAGGATCTGATGTCGTCAGGCGGTCACGCCCTTTTGGTTTAAGCGTCCGAGTTTCAAACGGGTCCCGGGGATGTCATGTCTTTCGGGACCTTGTCGTAGGTCCGGCTTGCCGGTCCGTTGCTCTTGTCCTGCAGGTTTGATCATGTCCGCAACCGTTTCCCCGCTTGCCCCCAAATCCTTCGCCGAAATGCCCGCGATCCGCGGCGTGCGCATGGCGACGGCCGCGGCAGGCATCAAGTACAAGAACCGCACCGACGTGCTGATGATGATCTTCGATGCGCCGGCTTCGGTCGCGGGTGTCTTCACCCGGTCGAAATGCCCTTCGGCACCGGTCGATTTCTGCCGCAGCAATCTGCCGGGCGGCGTTGCCCGCGCCGTCGTCGTCAATTCCGGCAATGCCAATGCCTTCACCGGCAAAAAGGGCAGGGCCGCCACCGAGCTTACCGCCCAGTCGGCTGCCAAGGCTGCGGGCTGTAAGGAAAGCGAGGTTTTCCTCGCCTCGACCGGGGTGATTGGCGAACCGCTGGACGCCACGAAATTTGCCGGCGTGCTGGATGACCTTGCGGTTTCCGCGACAGGTGATTTCTGGTTCGAGGCCGCCAAGGCGATCATGACCACCGACACCTACCCCAAGGTTTCGACCCGCAGCGCCACGATCGGCGGCGTCAAGGTGATGATCAACGGCATTGCCAAGGGCGCCGGCATGATTGCGCCTGATATGGCGACCATGCTGTCCTTCGTCGTCACCGATGCCGACATTGCGCCTGCTGCGCTGCAGGTGCTTCTGTCAGAAGGCACCGGCCCGACCTTCAATTCCGTCACTGTCGATAGCGACACGTCTACGTCCGATACGCTGATGCTGTTTGCGACCGGTGCTGCCGGCGCCGATGGTCAGGGCAAGATCACGGACGCTGCCGATCCGGCGCTCACCGATTTTCGCACTGCGCTCAACGATCTGCTGCGCGATCTCGCTCTGCAGGTGGTGCGGGACGGCGAGGGTGCCCGCAAGATGGTCGCCGTCACCGTCGAGGGCGCTGAAACCGACGCGGCTGCCAAGCGCATCGGCCTGTCTATCGCCAACTCGCCGCTGGTCAAGACGGCCGTTGCCGGTGAAGACGCCAATTGGGGCCGCGTCGTCATGGCGGTCGGTAAGTCCGGCGAAATCGCCGATCGCGACCGGCTGGCGATCTGGTTCGGCGATATTCGCGTTGCCGTCGATGGCGAGCGCGACCCGGATTATTCGGAGGTAGCCGCAAGCGCGGTGATGAAGGAACAGGACATTGCGATCCGCGTCGAGATCGGTCTCGGCTCCGGTCGTGCCACGGTCTATACTTGCGACCTCACCAAAGAATATGTCGAGATCAATGGCGACTATCGGAGCTGACGCATTGGAGAGACCTGATTTGATTACGAAGGCCGACCTGCCGATCGTGCGCCGCCTCGAGGCTGTCGGCTTCCGCGCCTGGCCTGCCGCATCGGTGCACTATGACGGCAGCTGGCTTATCCGTCTCACGGCCGGTCATCCCTCCAAGCGACTGAATTCCCTCAATCCGCTCGATCCATCCGACTATCGCGATCTGGAGATCCGGTTGGAAAAGGCCGCCAAGCGGTTTTCGGACTATGGCCTGCCGCTGACCGTGCGCCAGTCGCCACTGACGCCGCCGCAGATGACGGCATTGATGGACGCAGAAGGCTGGTCTTGCCTGGGCGAAAGCATCGTCATGATGGCTGATATCGCGGCCAGCGATCTCGTCGATGGCATGGACTACCTGCCGATCCGGGATGTCGGGCGTTTCGTCGATGCCCGTATCCGGATTTGCGGCGACGACCCGCAAAGCAAGCCGGGCCTGACCGAGATCATCAATGCGATCCGTCCGGAAAGCGGCCTCTTCCTGTTCGAGGATGCGACACTTGGGCCGACGGCTGTTTCGCTCGTCGTCCATGACAATGATCTGGCCGGCATCTTGCAATTCGGCGTCGCCGAAAGTGTACGGCGTCAGGGGATCGGCGCCTCCATTCTGGATGCGTCCTTGCGCTGGGCGCGGCTGCGCGGTGCCCGCAAGGCCTGGCTGCAAGTCGAGGCCGAGAACGAGGCTGCGATCGCTCTCTATCGCAAGTTCGGCTTCCAGGACGTCTACCGATACGTCTATCGTCGAGCCGGAGGCTGATATGGTCGATGCAGCCGGAAAAAAGATTCTGCTGGTTGCGGCCTGCGCGCTGGTCGATAGCGACGGCCGGATCCTGCTTGCCCAGCGCCCGGAAGGCAAGTCGCTGGCGGGCCTCTGGGAGTTTCCCGGCGGCAAGGTCGAGCCCGGCGAGACGCCGGAGGAAACGCTGATCCGGGAGCTTGATGAGGAACTGGGAATCCAGACGAAGGTCGCCTGTCTGGCGCCACTGACCTTTGCCAGTCATACCTATGACGATTTCCATCTGCTGATGCCGCTTTATGTCTGCCGTCGCTACGAGGGTGTGGCCCATGGACGGGAAGGACAGGCCCTGAAATGGGTCCGGTCCCGGTCACTGCGTGACTATCCCATGCCGCCGGCCGACGAGCCGTTGATCCCTTTCCTTATGGATCTCCTCTGAACCAGCCAAAATCGCTTGTGTCTCATCACCGATACACAGCGTTGCAGGCAGAAATCTCCGTTTCGTTAATCGAACGTTTATCACCTTCCAGCAAAGTTGCAGGCGTAAGGACTGCCGATGCGTGTCCGGCTCCGGGGTGATTCCCTGAACCGACATCGGCTTGAATTTGCGCGGCGTTGATCCGAAACGGCCTATGCCCCGTTTTGAGCCCTGCAGGTAAGTTTTGAGAGGCTGACAATGGTAGACGACGATTTCTGGAGAACTGTTCAGGACAAGGATTTGGTCACAAACCAGTCCCGCCGGACCGGTGTGCTCAATCTGTCGTTGTTGTTTGGTACGGCAGTGATCGCGCTGACGCTGATCCTGACGCCCATGTTGACCTCGAAGACCGACAATCGCGTGCTGGCCAATGCACCGCTGGACTACGACAACATCCAGACGGGGTCTATACCGTCGGGCACGACGACGAAGCGCTACACGGTGCGCCGCAGCGTGCTGCAGGAAATGCCCGGCGCCGTCTGCATCATTGATGGCGACGGAACCAAGAGTGGTTGCTGAGTGCATGAACGAACCTGGGTGTGGTCGCTGCGTCCCGCGTTCTCGTTTAACGACGTTGCGAACAGGCTGGGGCCCGATGAGAACCTTGATCCGCTTTCTTGCCAACGAAACCGGCGCAACCGCCGTTGAATACGGGCTGCTGGCCGCGCTTATTTCGATTGGCTTGCTCGTAGGCCTGCAAGGCTTTTCCGATCAATTGCTGATCGTCCTGACAACGATCAAGGATGCGATCGTCGGCGCTCGCGGCTGAACGCTCCCGACGATCAGTCCTTGTGGTCAAGCTTCCGTTCCGGGACTCCCAGCGCATCCGACAGGCGGCGTTTCGCCGATCCCGGGGCGAGCGGTTTCTGCTGGCTTTCGTGCGGCGCCCATCCCGACAGATAGATGATCGAGAATGTTGCGCGGATGCGGCCGTCCGGATCGGAAAAACGCTCGGCATAGATTTCGGCCGCTCTCACGAAAAAGCGGCGTGTCAACGGTCTGCGGCTGCGCGCAGCGAGCGGATTGGTCATGCCCATCGCGCGCAGGTCCTTGAGCAGGTCAAACAGCGAGGCATAGCGCACGGTATAGGTTTCGCTGTCGGCAACCGGCAGCGCAAAACCGGCGCGCTGCAGCAGGGCGCCCACATCCCGGACATCTGCAAAGGGGATCACGCGTGGACTGGCCCCACCGACAAGTTCGCTCTCGGCAGCCAGCAGCACGTCGCGCAGCTCCTTCAGCGTGCCGTTGCCAGGGATCGCCGCCAAAAAGAGCCCGTCCGGCTTCAGGGCCCGGCGCACCTGGATGAAGACGCCCGGCGTGTCGTTGGTCAGATGCAGCGATAGAGGCGAGACAATGAGATTTGCCGATTCCGGTGCCAGCGGCACGGTTTCCAGCGGCGACACCGAAAGATCGGTCCTGCCATCGCCAAACGCCTTGTCGATCTCGACGCGCTCGATCCGATCAACCTTGCCTGTCCGGGCAAGATAGTCTGCGGCAAGCCCCGTATAGCCATGCAGTTCCACGGCTCTTTCGAAGTGCCGCTCGACGACGCTCAGCCGTTCGGCCAGATCCTGTGCGGCAATCTCCAGCAGAAACAGCGCCTTCGGATCGGCGTTGCGCAAAGCGCGCTTGCGGCGGGCTTCGACGAGGGACTGGTCAAATACGATATCCACTGTACTCTGCTCCGGTAGACGCTGCTGCATGATGCCTGCCATCGGCATGAATCTAAGGAATTCTGCAACGGCTTTAAAGTGTTACGGTGACCTTTGCGCCCCATTTCGGCCTTCGGTCTCGAAATTCACCCTGGTATCGAAACCTTCCGGCAGGAAAGCGTGATCGAACACAAAGTCAACGATGGAGACGAGGAGACCCGGCCTAGTCGCCTGGCAGTCCTTGCGGGTGGGCTGGAGAAGGTCTGGTCGATCGTCTTCGACGTGGTTTATCCTCCGGTCTGCGTTGGTTGCGGCAGGATGGTTGGCCAGCATCGGGGTGTATGCCCGGCTTGCTGGGCAACGTTACGGCTGATCGAGCGTCCCTATTGCGAAGTGCTCGGTGCACCGTTCACCCATGATCTGGGCGCCGGCATCCTGTCTGCCGATGCGATCGCCAATCCGCCCGTTTTCGACCGGCTTCGCTCGGTCGCCATCCATGACGGGATTGCGCGGTCGCTGGTGCACGGGCTGAAATATCGCGACCGTACCGACCTTGCGGCGATGATGGCGCAGTGGATGGTGCGGGCGGGCGATGGTTATGTCTCCACCTGCGATGCTGTCGTGCCGGTGCCGCTGCATGCGCTGCGTCTGTGGAGCCGCAAGTTCAACCAGTCCGCCGAACTGGCACGGGCGATTGCCCGGTTTTCCGGAAAGCCCTACCTGCCGAATGTCCTGCTGCGGACCAGGCGCACCGCCCGCCAGGTCGGGCTCGGCGCCACGGCACGCCAGGATAATGTCCGCGGCGCCTTTACGGTGCCCGAAAGCGGCAGCGCCGGTCTCTTCGGGAAAAGCATTGTTCTCGTCGACGACGTATACACTACCGGTGCCACCGTTTCAGCCGCCACGCGGGCATTGAAGCGGGCCGGCGCCGGGGAAGTCACGGTTTTGACCTTTGCAAGAGCCGCCTCCGGTCTTATATGACATTTCAGGATTGCCGGCACAGGGCCGGCCAAGGAGCAGGTAGAAATCATGGCGTCGGTCGTCATCTATACGCGTCAGTTCTGCGGATATTGTTCCGCAGCCAAGAAGCTTCTGGAGACCAAGGGTGCGAAATATGTGGAGCACGACGCCACATATGCGCCCGAAGTGCGCCAGAAGATGATCGAGAAATCGAACGGCGGAACCACCTTCCCGCAAATCTTCATCAACAATATTCATGTCGGCGGTTGCGACGACCTGCAGGCGCTGGAACGGGCCGGCAAGCTGGACGGCATGCTGGCCGCGTAAGGAGCACCCGATGACGTTCAAGGCTGCGGCGATACAGATGTGTTCCGGTGTCGATCCGTCGGTCAACGCCGTGACGATGGCACGCCTGGTGCGCGATGCCGCGGCGCAAGGGGCGGCCTACGTCCAGACGCCGGAAATGACAGGTGCGCTCCAGAGGGACCGGGCGGGGCTGCGCGCCGTGTTGCGTGACGAGGCGAATGACGTGATTGTTTCCACGGCCGCCACGCTTGCCGCGGAACTCGGCATCCACCTCCATGTCGGCTCGACGGCCATCGCTCTGTCCGACGGCAAGATCGCCAATCGTGGCCTTTTCTTTGGCCCGGACGGCAGGAAAATCTGCCACTACGACAAGATTCACATGTTCGACGTCGATCTCGATAATGGCGAAAGCTGGCGCGAAAGTGCGGCTTACACGCCGGGTGATGCCGCGCGAGTGGTCGAACTTCCGTTCGGCGCGCTGGGTTTTGCCATCTGCTACGATGTCCGCTTTCCCGAACTGTTCCGCCGCCAGGCCGTGGCCGGGGCGCAGATTATGTCGATCCCTGCGGCGTTTACCCGGCAGACCGGCGAAGCGCATTGGGAAATCCTGCTTCGGGCCCGCGCCATCGAAAACGGAATGTTCGTCATCGCTGCCGCGCAAGGTGGCGTGCATGAGGATGGCCGCGAGACTTACGGGCATTCGATGATCATCGATCCCTGGGGTCGTGTGCTCGCCTCTGCCGGCGGCACGGGCGAGGGCGTCGTGCTGGCCGATATCGACGTTTCCGCGGTTGCAGCCGCGCGGGGAAAAATTCCTAACCTCAAGAATGCCAGGCCGTTTTCGCTTGAGGAGCGGCCGCAATCGACGTCGGGAGGCGTCGCCGCGTGATCCGCTTTACGCTTTCCTGCGAAAACGACCATGCCTTCGAAGGCTGGTTTTCGTCCGGCGCGGACTATGACCGGCAGGCCGATCTCGGCCTCGTCACCTGTCCGGTCTGCGGCTCTTCCTCCGTCGGCAAGCAGTTGATGGTGCCTTCGGTCGCGACCGGCCGGAAGAAGGATGAGGCGCGCATGCTGATTATCGAACAGGCGCAGAAGCAGGCGGTCGCCAAGATCCGGGAAATGGTCGCCACCATCCGCGAGAATGCAGAGGATGTCGGCGAGAAATTTCCGGAGGAGGCCCGCAAGATTCATTACGGCGAAGCCGACGCGCGCGGCCTGATCGGCAAGGCGACGCCGCAGGAGGCGCGTGAACTGATCGACGAAGGCATCGAGATCGCCGCCCTGCCGATCCTGCCCGACGATATCAACTGATACCAGGATCGCGCCGATCCCATGGGTTTCCATCATCGATCTTTGGTGTAAGCGGGGCCTCAGAATGTGATTTCGATGCTACGGAAGCGGCGTTCATGCGCCGGCGTGTCGGCATCGTTACGTTTCTTTGTGCCGTCATCGCTGAGGATGAGGGCGGTGCGCTGCACGGCCTGGATGACGACCGCCTCCGGGGTCAGCCCCTGCAAGGGAATGTCTTGGCGCTGGCGCGGTTCTGTTGCGACGCCATCCCATTCGTAAAGGGCGAAATCGCCCTTCGTGTCGTTCATCGGGCCGGCAAGAATGAGATAGGCGGGAGAGGGGATGCCCGTCGCGTCGATGCTGCGGATGCCGCGACCACCGAGGTCAAGCGTCAACCGCGGGCCAAAATCCGGCTCTGCAGCTTGCTCGATGACGTCGGCGGGATTGCGCAGCGGCACGAGGATCGCCCGGCCGGCCTCGAGCGGGCCGCGAAAGCCGATCAGCAGGTTGCCGTCCGACGTGGAAGCGAGACCTTCAATATCGATCGACGATCCGGCACTGCCTATGGAGTCTTTCAGCGGGCCGCGCAGGGCAAAAAAGGGCTGGTGTTCCGGAAGAAGCACCGGAACGTCGCCGCTGGTATCGAGCCGCGTCGCGAAGAAGACCGAGCGCTTCCTGGCGTTGCCGCCGCCCTGCGGCTTGGAGTGCGAGGTGATCCAGTAAATCCGATCGCCAATGCGGGCGCCCGCTTCGATGTCGCAGCCGTCTTCGCCGAGGAACGGCTTGAGGTCGAGCGATGCGACCGGCTGAAGGATGCCGACGCGGTAGATGCTCAGCACGTTGATCTCGTCGCTGGCAACCGTGAAATGCGTGTCGTCGAGCGCGATGGTGGCGGAGGCCTCGATGAGGCCTTCGTAGACGGTGACGCCGGGAGAGGCGTCGTCTTCGCCAGCCTCTTCATTCAGGGGTCTTCTCGCTGATGCCATCTTCGGCGCTCATGCCGGCCGCCTGGCCACCAGCATGTAGTTGACGTCCATGTCCTTGGACAGGTTCCACTGGTTGGACAGCGGATTGAAGAAAACACCGGTGCGGTCCGTGATCTCAAGGCCACCGGCAAGCAGCGGCTTTTCGAGTTCCTCCGGGCGTACCAGTTTTTCGAATTGGTGGGTGCCGCGCGGCAGCCAGCGCAGGATGTTTTCCGCCGCGAATATGGCAAGCGCGCCAGCTTTGAAGGTGCGGTTGATGGTGGCGACGAACATCAGGCCGCCGGGCCGGACCATGGAGGCGCAGGTGCTGATGAAGAAATCGACATCGGCGACATGCTCGACGACTTCCATGTTGAGGATCACGTCGAAGGTCTCGCCAGCTTCTGCCAGGGCTTCGGCCGTCACGGCGCGGTAATCAACCACCACGCCGCTACCCTCGGCATGGGTCTTTGCGATCATGATGTTCTTTTCGGATGCGTCGGCCCCGACGACCTCTGCGCCCATACGGGCCATGGGCTCTGACAGAAGCCCGCCGCCGCAGCCGATATCGAGCACGCGCAGGCCCTTCAGCGGCTGCGGGGCCAGCGGATCGCGGCCGAATGTTTCCGAGACGCGGTCGCGGATATAGGTGAGCCGCACGGGATTGAACTTGTGCAGCGGTCGGAATTTTCCGCGCGGGTCCCACCATTCGGCGGCCATGGCGGAAAACCGGTCGACTTCGCTCTGATCGATCGTTGTGCGTGCCTGTTCGCTCATCGGTTCCGTCCTCGCTTATTGCTGTCTTTGAAGTCGGACGATCGGTGGTGAAAGTCAAGGGTTGCGGGTGTCGCAGGCCAGTCTCGCCCGTCTCGCAAAGGTCGGCTCAGGCTGGCTGCAGTGCCGGTCTCGGCCGGCTGAGCAGCATCACCGACAGGGCGGCGAGCACGCACATCACGCCGGCGATCTGCAAGGCGGGCATGTATGTGTCATAGTCCGTCCGCAGCGCACCGGCGCCGAAGGCCGCGGTCGCCGCGCCAATCTGGTGGCCGGCGAAAATCCACCCGAAGGTCAATCCAGCCTTTTCGCGTCCAAACCGTTCGGCTGCGAGCTTGACCGTCGGCGGTACGGTGGCGACCCAGTCGAGGCCGTAGAAGATCGCGAAGATCGACAGTTCGTAGAGGCCGAAGCCGGAGAGGGACAGATAGATCAGCGACAGGCCGCGCAGGCTGTAGAACCAGAACAGCAGCCAGCGATTGTCGTAGCGATCCGACAGCCAGCCGGCCATGATCGTGCCGACGAAATCGAACAGGCCGACAAGGGCGAGCATGCCGGCGGCGGCGACCGCGACAATGCCGAAATCACCGCAGATGGAGATCCAGTGCGTCTGGATCAGGCCGTTTGTCGACAGCCCGCAGACGAAGAAGGTGAAGAACAGCACCCAGAAGACCGGGCTGCTTGAGGCTTCCCTCAATGCAACGAGGGGAGAGAGAAGCATGGTGCCCAGCGTCATGCTGTGGGCCGGTGCCGGTGTGATGTTTGTTTCGCCGTAGGCCGGCAGGCCGACATCGGCAGGGTGGTTGCGCATCAGGGCCAGGACCAGCAGCATGGCACCGGCGATGATGGCGATCACGAAGACGAGTGCGGTGCGCCAGCCATAGGCCTCGGTCAGGGCGGCCAGAAGTGGCAGGAACACGAGTTGCCCGGTGGCGTTGCTGGCCGTCATCAGGCCGACGACGAGACCACGGCGATCAGAGAACCAGCGGGTCGCGACGGTTGCGCCGAGAACAAGCGCCGTCATGCCGGTGCCGATCCCCAGAACGACGCCCCAGAACAACATCAGCTGCCAGAGTTCGGTCATGAAACACGAGCCGATGAGGCCAAAGGTGATGAGGCCGAGCGCAAAAACGACGACATTGCGGACGCCGTAGTGGTTCATGAACGCGGCAGCGAAGGGGCCGAGCAGGCCGAACAGCACGAGACGCACCGCCATGGCCGTCGATATATCGGCCGTCGACCAGCCGAATTCCTGTTCCAGCGGCTGGATCATCACACCGGCCGATCCCATCGCACCGGCCGTCGCCAGCATCGTGAGAAAGGTCGTGATCGCGACGACCCATCCGTAATGGATATTTCTTCTCCGCATGACGGCGGCGACATGGGTGGACAACATGGTGCAGGACGCCCTTCTGTTCGGTGTGCCGCGCAAGGCGAGGCAGATTTACGGGCATATACCCGTATAAGATCCAAAAATTACAGCGCAGCCAGCAGGCCTTGCAAAGTCTCGACGGCATCGCGGCCGAGCCTGGTTTCGATCGCGGCCTGCGCCTTGTCCCAGAGTGGTGTGCCCTCCTCAAGGATGCGCCGGCCGTCGTCGGTCAGGACCAGTACGGCTTCCCGCTGATCCTTGCCTTTTTGCGTCTGTACGAAGCCGTTCCGTTCCAGAAGCTTGGTGTTGCGGCCGATCGTCGAGCGGTCGAGTTCGAGCCGTACCGCGAGATCCGTCAGGGAAACAGGCGCCATGCGGGCGATGTTTCGCATCAGGCTGAACTGGGCGATGTTGACGCCCAGCGGCGCCAGCGCCTCGTCATACAGAGAGGAGATCTTGCGGGATGCTTTTCGAAGAAGGACGCAATAGCAGGGGTTGGACATGGTGCGGGCATATACCCGTATAATGCTGTTCTGGCAAGGCCCTGCCGGGTTCAGCGCTGAAATTGTCTCTTTCAAGTCTGCGGGGAGCGGTCGTTCAATCCCGGTCCGGCGCGCCGAGCGGGAAGAAGGCCCGGTAGGGGCGGCCTTCATCGACGGTGCGGGCGACGGAGGGGCGGGCGAGCAGGCGGGCGCGGTAGGCGCGGAGATTGGGTAGCGTGTCCGGGATCGGGTGGACCCAGTCGGCGTAGAAGAGCGAGGGGGCGGCGGCGCAATCGGCAAGGGTGAAGGTGTCGCCGGCGGCCCATTCGGATTTTGCAACGACGCCGTCCAGCCAGCCATAGGTATTGTCCAGCATGGTCCGGGCCTCAATGACGCCGTAGGGATCGCGGCCGGCTTCCGGGCGGATGGCATTGAAAACCACCTTCTGCATCGGCGTCATGATGTAATTGTCGAAGACGCGGTCCATCATGCGAGCCCGCAAGGCCTCGACCGGATCGGCGGGCAGAAGCCGGACAGGGCCGGGATAGCGCAGCATCAGATATTCGATGATGGTCGTTGCCTCCATCACCGCCACGCCCCCGTCCTTCAGCACCGGGAAGCGCTGGACCGGCCAGAGCGCCTGCCACTGGGCCAGAATGTCGGCGTGATCGGGATCGAGCATCAGATAGTCGAAATCCGTGCCGTTTTCATAGAGCGCGATCAGCACCTTCTGGCAGTACGACGAAAACGGATGGGCGAAAAGCTGCGGTTTCATTCTTTTTCCTCCAAAACTGATTGCGAACTGCAATTGGTTGTTTTGTAGTCTGACCGATCCTATATTGCAACTGGTTTCAATCGAGGATGCAAATGGACGCTTCGCACCGGTCGGGTTGCCCGATCAACCTGACGCTGGAAATGCTCGGCGACCGCTGGAGCCTGATCATCATCCGCGACCTGATGTTTGGCAACCGCCGGCATTTTCGCGAGCTTCTCGGTCACTCGGAGGAGGGCATTGCCTCCAACATCCTCGCCGACCGGCTGAAGCGGCTTACCGAATCCGGGCTGATCTCGCGACGCGACGACCCCAGCCACAAACAGAAGGGCATCTACAGCCTGACCGAGCCGGCCATCCAGCTTGTGCCGCTGTTGGCGCAGATGGGCGCCTGGGGGCGGCGGCATGCGCCCGCATCGGAAGAGCTGTCGATCCGCGCCGAAATTCTGGAAGAGGGCGGACCGGCCCTGTGGGAGGCCTTCATGGCGGAGTTGCGGGCCTTGCATCTGGGGGCGCCCGCGCCGGAGCGATCGGTTTTCTCCGAGTTGCAGGCGGCGTATGTGGCGGTGGTTGCGCGCAAATCAGGGGCGCTCCGCTCCGTATAGGCTCTCCTCTCCTTGGCGACGATCAGCCGAGATCGGCCTGCAGCCGGTCGAGGATTCCGACGGCATGGGCGGCATAGGGGCCGATCCAGCGGTCATGGATATGCTTGATCGGCAAGGCGTTGAGATGGTTCCAGCGCTCGCGGCCTTCGCGCCTTGCGATAATCAGGTCGGCCTCCTCCAGAACCTTCAGATGTTGCATCACCGTGCAGCGATCGAGATCGGGGAAAGCGACGCAGAGCATGCCGGTCGTCTGCGGCCGGTCCTTCAGCAAATCCAGCAGCTGGCGCCGTGTCCGTGAGGACAAGGCCTTGAAAATATTGTCGTTATCATCAGCAATTGACATGTTGTATTTTTATAACATAATGAGCCCCTTTACAAGGAAGAAATGTCATGGATCTCAAGTTCAGGGTGGCTGGCCGTATTGCCCGGCCGGTGTCGGAGGTTTTCGAGGCGGTGGTCGATCCGCAGCAATTGTCGCGCTATTTCACGACGGGTGGCGCGAAAGGACGGATGGAAACGGGCGCGACGGTCCTGTGGGATTTCCACGATTTTCCCGGCGCATTTCCCGTCAAGATCGTCGAGGTCGTCAAGGACAGCCGCATCGTTCTCAAATGGGCGGCAAACGAGCCGGGGGCGGCCGAGCCCTATGAAACGACGGTGACGATGGCCTTCGAGGCGCTGGATGACGGCCGGACGCTCGTCACCATCGCGGAAGAAGGCTGGCGCGAAACGCCGGCCGGGCTCAAGGCGTCCTATGGCAATTGCGAGGGCTGGATGCAGGCGCTCTGCGCCATGAAGGCCTGGCTGGAGCACGGCATCAATCTGCGCGAAGGCATGTTCAAGTAGCCAAGGGGCTGGCCGCAGACCGGGTGGCTGCGGCCCGCGATGCCGCGGTCAGTAACGCTCCGGCACGTAGAGTTCGTCCGGCACCGGAGCGCGGATGTAGTCGTCGTGGCGGATGCGGTCGGGGAGCTGGATCTCGGGCTTGGGCACGTCCTCGTAGGGGATCTGGGCCAAGAGATGGGCGATGCAGTTCAGCCTTGCCTTCTTCTTGTCGACGGCCTGGACCACCCACCAGGGGGCGTCCTTGGTATGGGTCTTCGCCAGCATTTCTTCCTTGGCCTTGGTGTATTCTTCCCAGTGGATGCGGCTTTCCATGTCCATGGGCGACAGTTTCCACTGTTTCAGCGGATCGTGAATGCGCATCTTGAAGCGGAACTCCTGCTCCTCGTCGGTGATCGAGAACCAGTATTTGATCAGGATGATGCCCGAGCGGACCAGCATGCGTTCGAATTCCGGCACGGTGCGGAAGAATTCGTCGAGCTCTTCCGGCGTGCAGAAGCCCATGACCCGTTCGACGCCGGCACGGTTGTACCACGAGCGATCGAACAGCACCATTTCGCCTGATGTGGGCAGATGCGGCACGTAGCGCTGGAAATACCACTGGCTTTTCTCGCGCTCGGTCGGGGCGGGAAGGGCGACCGTGCGGCAGACGCGCGGATTGAGCCGCTGGGTGACGCGCTTGATGGCGCCGCCCTTGCCGGCGGAATCGCGGCCCTCGAACAGCACCACGACCTTGAGCTTCTTGTGCTGCACCCAATCCTGCAGGCGCACCAACTCGTGCTGGAGGCGGAAAAGCTCGCGGAAGTAGAGTTTACGGTCGATCGTCGGCTCGGCTTCTTCCGACAGGCCCTCGGCGACCAGCTCGTCGAGCCGGTCCTCTTCCATCTGCATTTCCAGCTCCTCGTCGAAGCTGTCGGCAATTTCCGCCTTGATGCGGCTGAGCTGGTCCATCATGGGTCGTGTTCCTGTTTGTCGGAAGGGACAGGATCAGGATTTCATGACGGGGATATGACAGTTCAAGCGGCATTCGCGAAATCAGGGCTGATAGCACGGCGCTGGGTTGCGCCGCGTTTGCAATGGCAGCGAAAAGGCCCGCCGTTTCCGGCAGGCCTCGTAATTTTAGCGTTTGATCCCGGTTGCAGAGCATCAGGCGGCCGCGAGCGCCTTTTCGATGTCCTGGATCGAATGACCGGTCAGGTCCTTGTCCAGTTCGCCGACGAGAACGTCGGACAGGGATTTGTGATAGCTCTTGCGCATCTCGCCGAGCGTGCGGGGGGCTGCGATGATGACGAGGCTTTTGATCTTGCCGGCGAGGACGCGGCTGTTCAGCATATTGGCGACGCCGTTGCCGAAACCGTCTTCTTCCTGCTGGCTGTCATCCGGATTGGCGGCGCTCGAGTGATGGCGGCCGCCGGAAGAGATCTTCGAGCTGTCGATGTCTTCGTCCGGCATCGCCCGCAGCTTGACGTTCTGGGCATCGCCCTCGTTCTGGAAAAGGCTGAGCTTCTCGCCATCGGCAACGGCAATCACGGTATTCTGGGGAAGGTGCATTTGAAATCTCCATGCTGTGCAAGGTGTCGGCCACCATTGGGGCAGCCACGGCTTGCTTCAGGGCTACAGGAACGTCGTAGGGCGGGGATCGTTCCATGGGAGGGCTGAGGAGTCGGGACTGATGTTTCCATCCATGCTGTATGTGGGTTTTGGTCAGCTATCGCATCGGCATGGATTTCGCTAGAAGGCCGCAGATTTCACAAATGGCGCCCCGCGTAGCGCACTTTATTCGGAGACACCGTTTGCAGCTTCCGCATTGACGGGGCTGAGATGCTCGACCATTTGGTCACATCTGTTGGTCGGGAATTGCGGCGCTTTGAGCTGTTGGCGTTGATTGCAGCGTCTTGAAACTTGTTTATCGCGACAGCAAGGCCGCGAACGCGAGAAATGGAACAAAAATGACGGCGTCGAACGATATGTCAGAGGACTGGACAACGGATGTGATTCGTTTCCTGTCGCAAGCGCTGCCCACCTGTGACCATGGCGATGGTTGGGACCACTACTTCATGACGGCCTATCAAATTGGCTGTGACGCCCTGGTGGCGCTTGGACAGGCAAAGGAAACCGATTGGGGTGCCGTTCCGTCCGCGCATCCTCGGCTGCCGAACATCCTGCCGCGTTGGGATGACATATGTGTCGCGGTCCTTTTTATGGCCGGTCAGAATAATTTGGTCGAATATCGCCGTTCAGATGTAAGTGCTCCTTCTTCAACGCTGGGATTTACCGTGAGGGGTGCACCCCCCGCTCCGCCGAACATCGCGGCGTCCCACGGGCTTGGTCCCGCTCGCGCTGCGCCGGAGCTCCTGCAGACCTTGGTATCGCTGAATCTGGTTGCCAACGGCCAGTGGACCGATGTGGCGGAAACCGTACTTTGGCGTGATGAGCCCAAGGAATGGCAGATGAATATCACTGCAGACCCTCGGTTCGTGGAGGCTGTCACGTATGCCTTCAAGACAATGCCGGAGGGTATTCGAGTCGAGATTGTGCGACTGGTCTCAATTACGGAGGCGGATCTGGCGGAGAAAAAAACTCAACTTCTAACAGGAGTCGAGAATATGCGTGCCGAGTATGGCCCTCAAGCAAACATACATACAGATGTGACGCCCGAGGGTCTGCGAAGGAGTTTGGAGTTTAGCCGGCGCCATGATCTTGACTGGTTGTTCTTTCGTCGTTGGCGGCTTCCGGACGGGTGGCTGACGTCCGAAGGGGCGAAAAAGACATTGAATATCTTTCATGATCCCCTCGCTATTGCGATGAGGCGTGCGGTCATCGCCCGGCTCTTTCCGGGCCTGTCCTTTATGATCGACGGCCCACGGCAAAACTGAGCATCGAGTATTCTTTTGTCTCGTTCTATATGCGCATCCACCGCGCGGAACCCAACTCCCCCACCATTGCACCCCGCCGCCAATTTCGCTAAGAGACCGCAACTTTGTAAGGATCGCGCTCGCGCGCGAGGCATTTTCGGCGGTTGGGGCATATGGCACGCATCGTGATGAAATTCGGCGGGACGTCCGTCGCGGATATGGATCGCATCCGGAATGTGGCTCGCCATGTGAAACGTGAAGTCGATGCCGGGCATGATGTGGCCGTGGTGGTCTCGGCGATGTCGGGCAAGACCAATGAGCTGGTCGCGTGGACGCGCGATGCTTCGCCGATGCACGATGCGCGCGAATATGATGCGGTCGTGGCTTCGGGCGAGCAGGTGACTTCGGGGCTTCTGGCTCTGGCTCTGCAGAATATCGGCATCAATGCGCGTTCCTGGCAGGGCTGGCAGATCCCGATCCGGACCGACAATGCCCATGGCGCGGCGCGCATCATGGAGATCGACGGTTCGGAACTGATCCGCCGCTTTGGCGAGGGTCAGGTGGCGGTCATTGCCGGCTTTCAGGGGCTTGGGCCCGACAACCGCATCGCGACGCTCGGACGTGGCGGATCGGATACCTCTGCGGTCGCGATCGCAGCTGCGATCAAGGCGGACCGCTGCGATATCTATACCGATGTCGACGGCGTCTACACGACGGATCCGCGGATTGTGCCGAAGGCGCGGCGGCTGAAGAAGATCGCGTTCGAGGAAATGCTGGAAATGGCGTCGCTCGGCGCCAAGGTTTTGCAGGTCCGCTCCGTCGAGCTTGCCATGGTATTCAAGGTTCGCACCTTCGTGCGCTCCAGTTTCGAAGACCCCGATGCGCCGGGCATGGGCGATTTCTTGAATCCCCCCGGTACGCTGATTTGTGATGAGGAAGAGATCGTGGAACAGGAAGTCGTCACCGGCATCGCCTATGCCAAGGATGAAGCGCAGATTTCGCTCCGGCGTCTGTCCGACCGGCCCGGCGTTTCCGCCGCCATCTTCGGCCCGCTGGCCGAGAGCCATATCAATGTCGACATGATCGTCCAGAACATTTCGGAAGACGGCTCGAAGACCGACATGACGTTTACGGTGCCGTCTACCGATGTCGACAAGGCGCTGAAGGTGCTGAACGACAGCAAGGACAAGATCGGCTTCGACGTCATCCAGAACGAATCGGGCCTGGTGAAGGTCTCGGTCATCGGCATCGGCATGCGCAGTCATGCCGGCGTTGCGGCTTCCGCCTTCAAGGCACTTGCCGAAAAAGGCATCAACATCAAGGCGATCACCACCTCGGAAATCAAGATTTCGATCCTGATCGACGGCGCCTATGCCGAATTGGCGGTTCGCACTTTGCATTCCGTCTACGGTCTGGATAAGAGTTAGACGAAGCAGTCGTTTCCACGGGCCGCGCGGTGTGTCGCCCGTGAGATGCAATCTGCTGTTGTTGACTTTGATTCGGGGGACGTTGCGCGATGAGAGACCTCTCTGCAGGTCCACGCGTTCTTCTCAAGCGGTTGCGCGAACTGATGGCGGAACCGCTCGAGCCGCAGGAGCGCCTAGACCAGATTGTTCGCCAGATCGCGCAGAACATGGTCGCCGAAGTGTGCTCGGTCTATGTGCTGCGATCCGACGGCGTGCTTGAGCTTTACGCCACTGAAGGCCTCAACAAGGGCGCCGTTCACCTGGCGCAGTTGAAAATGGGGCAGGGCCTCGTCGGCACGATCGCCGCCAGCGCGCGGCCGCTCAATCTGTCCGATGCGCAGTCGCATCCGGCCTTCACCTATCTTCCGGAAACCGGCGAAGAAATCTACCACTCCTTCATGGGCGTGCCGATCCTGCGCACCGGCCGCTCGCTCGGCGTTCTCGTCGTGCAGAACAAGGCGAGCCGCAATTATCGCGACGACGAGGTCGAGGCGCTCGAGACCACCGCCATGGTGCTGGCCGAAATGGTCGCGACCGGCGAACTCAAGAAGATCACCCAGCCGGGCCTGGAACTCGACCTGTCGCGCCCGGTGACGATCGAGGGCAAGAGTTTTGGCGAGGGCATAGGGCTGGGCTACGTTGTGCTGCACGAGCCGCGCATTGTCGTCACCAACCTGTTGAACGAAGACACCGATCACGAGTTGCGGCGGCTGGCGGAAGCGCTGGGTTCGCTGCGCATCTCGATCGACGACATGCTGTCGCGCCGCGAAGTTTCGATGGAGGGCGAGCATCGCGCGGTGCTCGAGGCCTACCGGATGTTTGCCCATGACCGGGGCTGGGTGCGGAAGCTCGAAGAGGCGATCCGCAACGGTTTGACGGCGGAAGCGGCGGTCGAGCGGGTGCAGAGCGAGACCAAGGCGCGGATGATCCGGCTGACGGACCCCTATCTGCGCGAACGCATGCACGATTTCGACGACCTCGCCAACCGGCTGCTCAGGCAACTGACGGGCTATGGCGCCAAGATGGCGGGCACCGTCTTTCCGGATGACGCGATCATCGTGGCGCGTGCCATGGGCGCTGCCGAACTGCTTGATTATCCGCGCGAAAACGTTCGCGGCCTGGTGCTGGAAGACGGCGCCGTCACCAGCCATGTGGTGATCGTGGCCCGTGCCATGGGCATTCCCGTGGTCGGCCAGGCCGCGGGCGTCGTGGCGCTTGCCGAAAACCGCGACGCGATCATCATCGATGGCGACGATGCCAAGGTGCATTTGCGGCCGATGGCGGACCTGCGCAGCGCCTATGAGGAGAAGGTCCGTTTCCGGGCGCGCCGGCAGGAGCAGTACAAGGCGCTTCGCGACGTCGAGCCGCTGACCATCGATGGCAAGCGCATCAAGCTGCAGATGAATGCCGGGCTTCTGGTCGATCTGCCGCAGTTGAACGAATCCGGCGCGGAAGGCATTGGCCTGTTCCGCACCGAGCTGCAATTCATGATCGCCTCCACCATGCCCAAGGCGGAAGAGCAGGAAGCGTTTTATCGCGGCGTGCTGAAGCAGGCGGCGGGCAAGCCGGTGATCTTCCGCACGCTCGATATTGGCGGCGACAAGGTCGTGCCCTATTTCCGCGCTGCGGAAGAGGAAAACCCGGCGCTGGGCTGGCGGGCGATCCGCCTTTCGCTTGACCGGCCGGGCCTGTTGCGCACGCAATTGCGGGCGCTGCTCAGGGCAACTGCCGGGCTCGAACTCAAGCTGATGCTGCCGATGGTGACGGAAGTCTCCGAGCTGCGCACCGTGCGCGAGTTGCTGCAGAAGGAAATCCAGCGGCAGTCGAAGACCGGCGAACAATTGCCGCGCAAGCTGCAGTTCGGCGCCATGCTCGAGGTTCCGGCCCTTCTCTGGCAGCTCGACGAGCTGATGGACGAGGTCGATTTCGTCTCGGTCGGATCGAACGACCTGTTCCAGTTTGCGATGGCGGTCGATCGCGGCAATGCCCGCGTCTCGGACCGTTTCGATGTTCTCGGGCGGCCGTTCCTGCGCATCCTGCGCGATATCGTCCGGGCCGGTGACCGCAACGAGACGCCGGTGACGCTCTGCGGCGAAATGGCAGCTAAGCCCCTGTCCGCCATGGCGCTTCTCGGCATCGGCTTCCGCTCGGTCTCGATGTCGCCGACGGCGATCGGGCCGGTGAAAGCGATGTTGCTTTCGCTCGACGCCGACAAGCTCTCCGCCATGATGCAGGCGGCGCTGGATGACACCAAGAGCCAGGTGCCGATGCGCGAGCTGCTGATAAGTTTTGCGGCCGAAAACGGCGTTCCGGTCTAGCGGTCAATTTGAAAGCGTCGCGCTCTGGCTCCGATTCGTGCGGGCCGAAGCCGAACGCGATTTTTGGAGTTTTCCTTGCCAACACTACCCGTTCAGAAGATGCGCGAGCTGGAGCGCCGGTTTGCCGAGGTCGAGGCGCGCATGTCGGCGGGGCCGGCGGCGGATGTCTATGTCAAGCTGGCGTCGGAATATTCCGAATTGCAGCCGGTCGTGACCAAGATCCGGGCCTATGAAAAGGCAATGGCGGAGCTTGCCGACGTCAACGCGCTGTTGACCGACAAGGCGACCGATCGCGAGATGCGCGAACTGGCGGAAATGGAGAAGCCGGAGATCGAGGCGCAACTGGAAGCGCTCGCCATCGACATGCAGATCCTGCTCCTGCCCAAGGATGCCGCCGACGAAAAGAGCGCTATCCTTGAAATCCGCGCCGGTACCGGCGGCTCGGAGGCAGCGCTTTTTGCAGGCGACCTGTTCCGGATGTACGAGCGTTATGCGGCCGACAAGGGCTGGAAGGTCGAGGTTCTGTCGGCGAGCGATGGCGATGCCGGCGGTTACAAGGAAATCATCGCGACGGTTACGGGCCGTGGCGTGTTTTCCAAGCTGAAATTCGAATCCGGCGTGCACCGGGTGCAGCGCGTACCCGATACGGAAACGCAGGGACGCATCCACACGTCGGCTGCGACCGTTGCCGTTTTGCCGGAAGCCGAAGACATCGATATCGAGATCCGCCAGGAAGACATCCGCATCGACACGATGCGTTCGTCCGGTGCCGGTGGCCAGCACGTCAACACGACGGACTCGGCGGTGCGCATCACGCATATGCCGTCCGGCATTGTCGTCACCTCGTCGGAGAAGTCGCAGCACCAGAACCGCGCCAAGGCGATGCAGGTACTGCGCTCCCGGCTCTATGACATGGAGCGCCAGAAGGCTGACAGCGAGCGCTCGGCGTCACGCAAGAGCCAGGTCGGTTCCGGAGACCGCTCCGAGCGCATCCGCACCTATAATTTTCCGCAGGGCCGGGTCACCGATCACCGCATCAACTTGACGCTCTACAAGATCGACCGGATGATGATCGGTGAGATCGACGAAGTGGTCGACGCGCTTCTGGCCGACTACCAGGCGGGGCAACTGGCGCTGCTTGGCGAGCAGCAGGGCTGACGGGCGATGGTGGACACCATCGACAGTCTGTTCGTCGAGGCGCGCCGAGCCTTGCAGTCGGCCGGCATAGACGGTGCGGCGCAGGATGCGCGGCTGTTGATCTGCGGGCTGCTTGATCTGTCGCTGACCGCTTTCATGATGCGGGGTGGTGATGTGCTCTCCGGCGAGGATGCCGGGAAAATCCGCGCCATGGTCAAGCGCCGCGCGGAGCGCGAGCCCGTCCACCGGATCCTCGGCTCACGGGAATTCTTTGGCCTGACACTGGGGCTTTCCTCCGAAACGCTTGAGCCTCGCCCCGATACCGAGGTTCTCGTCGAACGGCTGATCCCGTTTGCCGAGCGCATTGTCGCCGACAGCGGCGCCTGCCGTATTCTCGATCTTGGCACGGGCACCGGCGCAATCTGTCTCGCGCTCCTGCATGCGGTGCCGCAGGCGACCGGGACCGGAGTGGATATTTCCAGTGACGCGCTTTCCACCGCCGCGGCCAATGCGGCGCGCAATGGGCTTTCCAATCGCTTCAACACCCTTGAAAGCAGCTGGTTTGCAGCGGTCTCCGGCCGGTTTGACATTATCGTTTCCAATCCGCCGTATATCCGCTCATCGGTGATGGCGACTCTGGATCCCGAAGTGCTACACCATGATCCGGCACTGGCGCTCGACGGCGGCACAGATGGGCTCGACGCCTATCGCGCCATCGCGGCCAGCGTCGGCGCTTTTCTCGATGCGCGGGGTGTGGTCGGCCTCGAGATCGGGTTCGACCAGCGCCAGTCCGTGACAGCGCTGTTTCAAGGCCGGGGTTTCACACTGGTCGACCAGGCGCAGGATCTGGGCGGCAACGACCGCGCGCTGGTGTTTCGGCCGGATGTTTGACGCTGCAAAAAGAATGCTGCAAGCGCACAGCTTCTTTTGCACGGCCAAAGAAAATGCTTGGAATTCCACGGGAAGCGGGCTAGGTTGGCCTCACGCGCTGGGCAGAAGGTCATAGACCAAAGATTCGTTCCGGTCTGACTTGGCTACGGGGATTGCTCTCACAAAAGAGTTGCTGAGGTTGGACAGTGCCTGGTGCGGGTACCTGTTAATTTGACGTTAACCAGCGACGGGACTGCCAATGAGGCGGTTGGTTCGCGGCGCGTGTCTGCTGATCCGGATCTCCCGATCAGGCCACGAAGCCACATGATCATCAATATCAAGAGAATTCGGGTGAGTGAACGATGAGGCCAGGACAGCAAAACAAGCGCGGCCGTGGGCGTAACAACAATAGCAGCAGCAATAACAACAGTGGCAGCAGCAGCAATAACAACAACAACAATCATAACCGGAAGGGCGCAAACCCGCTGACCCGGACCTATGACAGTTCTGGCCCGGACGTGAAGATTCGTGGCACTGCGCAGCATATTGCCGAGAAATATTCGAATCTGGCCCGTGATGCGCAAAGCTCCGGCGACCGGGTCGTGGCCGAAAACTATCTTCAGCATGCTGAACACTACAACCGCATCATTGCCAGCGCCCAGGCGCAGATGCAGGAACGGTTCCAGCGCGAAGATCGTAACGAATATAACGACCGCGACGGCAATGACGGCAACGACAACACCGATCATGACGGCAATGACCAGGACGACGGCGAACAGAACTACAATGATGACGCGCCGGTTGTTCAGCAGCCACAGCAGCCACAGCAGCGCCCGCAGCCGCAACCAAGGTCGCAGCGCCCGCAGCAACAGGTTCAGCCGCAGCATCAACCGAAGCCGCAGCCACCACAGCAGCCGGTCATCGATGGATCAGGTCCGCAGCCGGTCATCGAGGGAACGCCTGCCGAAGTTTCGCTGGAAGAAGAAGCACCTTCGGGTGCCGGCCGCACGCCCCGTCGCCGTGGTCCGGCTCGCCCCCGCCGGCAGCCACGCCGCGGCGATGGTGCAGGCGACGAAGCGTCCGGCGACGCCGGTGGTGAACAGGGTGGTGATGCGCCGTCCCTGGTCGAGGCAGCAGGCGAATAGTCCGTTTCTTTATCGAGCACGTTCAGTTCAAATCCCCCGATGCCGGACGGCATCAGGGGATTTTTCGTATCTTGAGAGGTGTTTCCGCGGGATGCAGGCGCGGTCCTTGCGAACCTGTAGTGATTATTCCCCCGGGCGTTCGGAATTCAGCCGCGATCGGCTCTTTAATTTGGAAAATTCCTCCCCCATATTCGTGTCCGGAGGTTGATCGCGCGCAATGCGCAAATCGACCGGAACGATAGGCTTGCCTTTAAGGGAGCCTGATCCTGAACAATCGGACGGTGCCATGAATGGGCCGGCCGAGAACTGGAGGTCATAGATGAATATCGAAAAATACTCCGAGCGCGTGCGCGGTTTTCTGCAGTCTGCGCAAACCTATGCGCTGGCACAGGGGCATCCCCAATGGACGCCTGAACATATCCTGAAAGTGCTGCTTGACGACGACCAGGGCATGGCGTCGTCCCTGATCGAGCGGGCCGGCGGCGATGCCAAGGCAGCAAGGCTCGCCAATGAGCTGGCGATTGCCAAGCTGCCCAAGGTTTCCGGCGGCAATGGCTCGCTGTCTCTTGCTCAGCCGCTTGCCCGCGTGTTCTCGACGGCCGAGGACGCCGCCAAGAAAGCAGGCGATAGCTTTGTTACCGTGGAACGCCTGCTGCAGGCGTTGATCATCGAGACCTCGGCGGCAACGTCCGGCCTCCTGTCGAAGGCTGGTGTCACGGCCGCCAAGCTCAATCAGGTGATCAACGAGATCCGCAAGGGCCGTACCGCCGACGGCGCCAATGCAGAAGCCGGCTTCGATGCGCTGAAGAAATATGCGCGGGATCTCACAGCCGATGCCCGTGACGGCAAACTTGATCCGGTGATCGGCCGCGACGACGAAATTCGCCGCACCATCCAGGTCCTGTCGCGCCGCACCAAGAACAATCCGGTGCTGATCGGTGAACCCGGCGTCGGCAAGACGGCGATCGCCGAAGGGCTTGCGCTGCGCATCATCAATGGCGATGTGCCGGAGAGCCTGAAAGACAAGAAGCTGATGGCGCTCGACATGGGCTCGCTGATCGCCGGTGCTAAATTCCGCGGCGAATTCGAGGAGAGGCTGAAGGCCATTCTCTCGGAAGTCCAGGCGGAAGCGGGCGAAATCATCCTGTTCATCGACGAGATGCACACGCTGGTCGGTGCCGGCAAGGCAGACGGGGCGATGGATGCCTCCAATCTCCTGAAACCGGCGCTTGCCCGTGGCGAATTGCACTGCGTCGGCGCAACCACGCTCGACGAATACCGCAAGCATGTCGAAAAGGATGCGGCGCTTGCCCGCCGGTTCCAGCCGGTGATGGTCAACGAGCCGAATGTCGAGGATACGATCTCCATCCTGCGGGGCCTCAAGGAAAAATATGAGCAGCATCACAAGGTGCGGATCTCGGATTCGGCGCTGGTGGCGGCTGCGACCCTGTCCAATCGGTACATCACCGACCGGTTCCTGCCGGACAAGGCCATCGACCTGATGGACGAAGCCGCGTCGCGGCTCCGCATGCAGGTGGATTCGAAGCCCGAAGAGCTGGACGAACTCGACCGCCGCATCATGCAGCTGAAGATCGAGCGCGAAGCCCTGAAAAAGGAAACCGACCGCGCCTCGAAGGATCGGCTGGAAAAGCTGGAACTCGACCTCACCGGTTTCGAGGAGCAGGCTGATGCGCTGACGGCGCGCTGGCAGGCGGAAAAGTCGAAGCTTGGCCTGGCGGCTGACCTGAAGAAGCAGCTGGAAGAGGCGCGAAACGAACTGGCCGCCGCACAGCGCAAGGGCGAGTTTCAACGGGCAGGTGAGCTTGCCTATGGCTTAATCCCCAAGCTCGAAAAAGAGCTTGAGATCTCCGAAAGCCAGGATTCGTCAGCGCTTGATCCGATGGTCCAGGAGGTCGTGACGCCTGACAATATTGCCCATGTCGTCTCCCGCTGGACCGGTATTCCGGTGGAAAAAATGCTCGAAGGCCAGCGTGACAAGCTGCTGCGCATGGAAGACGAGCTCGGCAAATGGGTGGTCGGCCAGGGCGATGCGGTGCAGGCGGTCTCGCGTGCGGTTCGCCGTTCTCGGGCGGGTCTGCAGGATCCGAACCGCCCGATCGGCTCGTTCATCTTTCTCGGCCCGACCGGTGTCGGCAAGACGGAGCTGACCAAGGCGTTGGCACGCTTCCTGTTCGACGACGATACTGCCTTGGTTCGGATGGATATGTCGGAATATATGGAGAAACATTCCGTATCCCGGCTGATCGGTGCGCCTCCGGGCTATGTCGGTTATGAGGAAGGCGGCGCGCTTACCGAAGCGGTGCGGCGCAAACCCTATCAGGTCGTGCTGTTCGACGAGATCGAAAAGGCGCATCCGGACGTGTTCAACGTGCTCTTGCAAGTTCTCGATGACGGTCGCCTGACCGATGGCCAGGGCCGTACCGTCGATTTCCGCAACACGATGATCATCATGACCTCCAATCTTGGCGCGGAGTATCTCGTCGGGCTGGGTGAAAACGATGACAGCGACATGGTGCGTGACCAGGTGATGGATGTTGTGCGCGGGCATTTCCGTCCCGAATTCCTCAACCGGGTCGACGAGATCATCCTGTTCCACCGGCTCAAGCGCGGCGAAATGGGCGCCATCGTCGATATCCAGCTGGAACGCCTGCGGCAACTGCTTGCCGACCGCAAGATCACGCTTGAACTCGACGAAGAGGCCCGAGCCTTCCTCGCCGACAGGGGCTACGATCCGGCCTATGGCGCGCGACCCTTGAAGCGGGCCGTGCAGAAATATGTTCAGGATCCTCTGGCAGAGCAGATCCTGCAGGGGAATTTCCCGGATGGTTCGACCATCAAGGCGTTTTCCGGCTCAGATCGGCTGAACTTCAAGCTGCGCGGCGAAGCCGAGAAGGCGGCAGCCTGATCTTTAAGAAAGCCTGCGGTTTCGCAGACCCGGTCTCTTGCCTAACCTCTCCCCGTCTGCGGGGAGAGGAGATCTCCCGGCCCAATGTCAGCGAGGGCATGTTTTAGGTCACGGGACTGCGCGTTCCACCACGACCCGCGGCTGGAACATGCAAAACAAGAGGATACGCTGCCAGCGAAAGAGAAGCGCGATGAAGACCCTCTTCCTTCTCCTGTCCCGCATTCTGGCCAGCGTCCTTCTCGTCGTCGCCGGTGTTTACCTGGCGACCGCGGTTATCAGCGAACCGCCACCGCATCAGTTTCTGAATATGGGATCGGAGGGCGTCTGGACCAGCCTGCCGACGCGCGTCGATCCGAAATCGTCGACGTTCGACCGCGTGCTCCCGCCGCCTGACCCATTTCCGTTGAAATTCCACGCCGGGCTGAATTTTCGGGTTCTCGATAGTGCGAGCTTTCAGGTCAACGGTGTCCAGTATCAGCTGGTCGGCGCTCCGGTGGTCGCGCGGAAGAAGATCTGCAGAAAGGCCGATGGAAAGAAATATGCCTGCGGACTGAATGCCTTCAAGGCCCTCGATAACGCCATGCGGGGAAGGCTGGTGGAATGCGCGACCGAAGGCACCCGGGATAACAAGCGGTTGGCGCAGTGCAGGGTCAACGGACGGAATGTTCTGGCGCTGCTGTGAACCGGCCGCCAGACCATGTAACGTGGCCTGTCGGCAGGGGATTTCCGGATGAATTCCGACTTTACTGCGTTGCTGCCGCGACTTCGCTCGGTGTGCCATTGTCCTTGGCCAGAAGCTCGTCGATGCGCGTGCGTTCCTTCTCGAACTTAGCAAGGACGTCGCCATCCAGGGATTTGCCGCCAGGAAGGCGGATCTTCAAGGCATCAACCTTGGTGCCGTTGACGATCAACTCGTAATGCAGATGCGGCCCGGTCGATTGTCCGGTGGTCCCGACCCAGCCGATCACCTGGCCCTGGACGACCTTGGCACCCGGAACCACGCCCTTGGCGATGGCATTCTGGTGATTGTAGGACGAGACATAACCATTGGCATGCCGGATTAGCGTCTGCCGGCCATAACCGCCGGAATCCCAGCCGGCCTTTTCGACCACGCCATTGCCGGCAGCGATGATCGGGGTCCCGCGCGGTGCGGCCCAGTCTACGCCTGTGTGCATGCGCGAAAAGCCGAGGATCGGATGGCGGCGCATGCCAAAACCCGAGGTGAAACGGCCGTTCGGAACGGGATTGCGCAGCAGGAACTGCCGAATGCTCTTGCCGTTCTCGTCATAATAATCGACGCCATTGTCGTCCGGTTCCTGGAAACGGTAGAAACGTGTCTCCGCGTCGCCGAATTTGGCGTTGACATAGAGCAGCTCGGAATCCGCGGTCGCCTTTCCGCTTTCATCGGTGACCGAAAAGAAGGCCTCGAGCGAATCCGTCGGTTTCAACTGCGCCTGGAAATCGACGCTGCTTGCCAAAAGCTTGATGATCTGCGCCACCATGCCCGGTGTCATGCCATAGGACAGGGCTGCCCGGTAAACACCGTCATAGACTCGCGGCAGATCACGCCCGGACGAAACGACAGGCGTGCCGTTGTCATCGAAGGCGGTGGCGATGGCGGCCAGAACGGGCGGTTCGCTGCCGCGCACGAAATGCGCCTTGTCATCGACCGCCATTGTCAGAACATGTGCGCCCTTGGAATAGACGCTGGCGCGCACGACCTTGGCTTCCTCACCCTTCTGGATGATTCCGATCCGCAGCACGTCGCCTTCTGTCAACTCCTTGGCGTTGAGCGCCTTTTCCAGATAACCGCTGACATCTTCCGCCTGGGATTTCGCATATCCCGCATTGACCAGCACACTGGCGATCGGCATTGGCCGGCGCACGGGAATGACGTCGTCGGCATATTCGGTGCTCTGCTCGGTGATGTTCTCATAGGCCGAGACAGTCATGTTCTCCTCGACGATCCGGGCGGACAGGCCCTGGATCAGATCAAGATCGTTGGCATCCGAGGCGAACCGCCGGGGATCGACATAAAACAGCGACGCCAGTTGCGTATTGCCGTCGGTCAGAACGGAGCCGTTGGTGCGGACGTTCTCTTCCACTTCGTCGAGCGACATCGCCGCGTCGAATGTCAGCGGCGAGCCCTTCAGCGGAAAATCGACCGTCTTCAGGCCAACTTCGGATTCGACATCCGAGCCGTAGATCGTGCCGGTGCGGCTGACTTGCGGTGTGGCCTGGCTGTCGTCGGTCGAAAAGATCGCCAGCGGGTCGAAGCGGGGATAGTCCTCTGTCGTCTGATGATTGGCAGCAAGCGCCATTTTCACATGCGAAAACGGCTGGCGTCGCACCACTTCCTTCTCGCCATCATGGGTCATGGTCGAGACTTCCATGATGGTGCGGTCTGATGGCTTGGCAACGACGTTGGGCGCAAGGATACGGTCGCCGCGTTTTGCAGCCGTCACCGGTTGCCCATTGCGGGCCGCAGGGTCGACCGCCGCATAGGCCTCGGCCGGGATGGCAAGCTGCTGGCGTCCATCAAGAGCGGCAAACAAGGCAACGCCCATGAGCAGACTGGATGTAATCCCGGTCAGGAACGTTCCCGAAAGCCAGCGCAACGAAATCTCGCGCCTGTCAGGCGCCTTGCGGCCATCCGCAAGGATCGGCGGTTCGTTACCGAGCGACCGGATCATATTTTTGTCAGTGATCATGCCAGTTGAGCCGGGTCCCTGATTGCGATCTGATGTCTTAATTCTTGTCTCAGATACATTGTGCGAAGATGTGCATCTTTCATCGGCGTGAGTCAAACAACACGGCCATCCGCGGCCGGCAATGTCTGGCTGCCTTTAGAGCCGAACGTCACTGCATATACAGTAGACGGTTTCCGCGCCTCGATAGCGCCAAACGTCTCTGCCCTGCGTTAACGCACTGTTTAGAGTGGCGGATTGTGAAAAAGTGAGGGCGAAAATGTGATTTCGCCCGTGCGCTGCATCATTCCGTCCCGCATTTTTTGCGCAATGCCTTACGGCGCAGCGCTTTGTCAGAAAACTGTCATTTTTTTCAAAAAAGCTGTTGACTTGTTTTGTGTGTGGGGCTTATAAACCGCTCACCAACGAGGGCGGCGGCGCTGCTGGCGACCGACGAACTCGCTCTGAAGTTTCTTGAGAAAGTTTTGAGCGGATTGTGGGTTTCAGGCG
>Ga0307515_10000859_pt1 | contig 69963 bp, 71 predicted proteins | sample 17_EM_MG_FD_194513 | JGI IMG/M metagenome (GOLD analysis project Ga0307515, IMG submission 194513) | Populus trichocarpa ectomycorrhiza microbial communities from riparian zone in the Pacific Northwest, United States - 17_EM | ecosystem: Host-associated > Plants > Roots > Unclassified | place... | reverse complement strand
ACTTGGTTATATATAACTATCAGCTATCTTTTCCACATGTCAACATGCCAAAATTATCAACAATCATTTGTTAATTAATTTATATGCAAGTCTAATGGAACTTGTTTCGGGATCCCACAGGACAGGTTACCCGCATGAAGTACGCTTAGCATGTGGGGTGCCGAAACAAGTTCGACATGACATTAGGGATTAAACCATTGTCATTCCCCATTTAGAATTTCGCGAAAATTTACCACTCAGGATGACAGGAAAATTGGACATGTCATGGGCAGACACGATTCAATGGCTTGGAAAGGAAAAAAGCTCCTAATCCATCCCAATCGGCGATCCATCCGGCATCTTCAACACCGGCGCGGGTTGAAACTTATCGGGATTTTTCTCAAACTCATTGATCTGCAATAAACCGAACAGCAAATTGGCTTTCCGGCTATCGGTAGCGGTAGCAATTGCCGTTTTCATCCACTTTTTAAGGTCATCTATCTGTAGTAAAGCAATACCACGTACGCTTTCGGGGGCGCTGGTTGTGGCAGCCAGGGTTAATATCTGCCTAAGGGCAAGGTTATTTACCAGGCCTTGCAGCTCGCCTTTATAGCCTGCCGGTTGCGGGGCTTTCCAGGTTTGGGCTACCAGCTTGTTCAAAACAGGTAACAGCCCCGGCTGCGTATTATCGCGCGATTGGTATTGCACCAGCCTGGCAGCACGCTCGGGCTGCAGCATGAACGATAAGGTTGCCGCGGCGGCAGATTCGGCAGCGGCCATTGGGTCGAAAGTTAAACCGGTATGCGATTTAAAAGTTTCCCTTGTACGCGGGTAACCAATTGGCCGCGGTGGTATTTTTTCAATCAATTTTTCGGGTAATGCAAGCGCATCGGGACTGATGGTACCCATCAGCGCATTAAAAGCCTTCCATTGCCCGGCAGGGGGCACAAATTTGGTAACGGTTTGCCCATCGTTTTTTAAAGCAAAGGTATAATACAATCCTCCCAGCATTTTTGAGGCGGCCTCGGCCTGGAAACGGTGCAAAAGATACATCGGCACTAAAACCTCTTCCAGCGTAGCCATCGGCGCATCCTGGCGAATGGCCTTTTCCGAAAAATTATCCAGCACGTGCCTGCGCAAAACCATCAGCCGGTTCAATTCATCAGCAGCATCGGTGCCGCTATCCCATAAGTGGGCTTGCGGGTGCGCGCTGCCAGCAGGACGGGCATCGTCATCAGATATAAATAAAAAGCCTTGTTTAATGGTTTCGGTAATGATGCCTTTTAAAGCCTCATCTTCATTGGTTCCTTTGGCAAAATCCTGGTAGCCATAAAGGATGGCGCGTTTATCGTATTCGCCGATTTCCGAACGATAAGCCTTGCTCAGGTCTATAGTGCCATCGGCATTCAGGCTTATCACCGGTGGCGGGTAATCCATAACCGATGCCCTGCCGTTTACACTTGCGGTAAAATTATGCTGCAGGCCAAGGGTATGGCCAACCTCATGGGCGGACAGTTGGCGCAGGCGCGCAAGGGCCAGTTTCAGCATTTTATCGCTTGTGGGCTTGCCATCCTCATAAGGCTGAACTAATCCTTCAGCAATTAAAAAATCCTGCCTGTCGCGCAGGGAGCCAAGGGAAACCTGTCCTTTAATGATTTCGCCTGTACGCGGATCATCAATCGATGCGCCGTATGACCAGCCCCTGGTTGAGCGATGGATCCATTGGATAATATTATAGCGGATATCCATTGGGTCGGCATCCTCGGGCAGCAGTTTAACCTGGAAAGCATTTTTATAACCGGCAGCCTCAAAAGCCTGGTTCCACCAGATGGCTCCTTCTATCAGGGCGTTGCGCACAAGTTCGGGTACGCCACGGTCAACGTAGTATATAATGGGTTTTACGGGTTCACTTACGGCCGCTGTCGGGTCTTTTTTCTCCAACCGGTGGCGGGCAAGCACCCGTTTCATAATAGGCTCATCAATAGGCGTGGCATAATCCATATACTCCACATCGTAATAGCCAGATCGGGGATCGAAGTTTCGTTTTTTATAATTGCCGTCGGGTAATTTGATAAACGATTGGTGCATCCTTACCGTAACGGCATTAGGATCGGGCGTTACCGAACTAATCTCGTAGCCCTTAGCCTTACCGGCCAAAGTTATAGTGGCTTCAAATTCCGAATTATCGGGAAAGCCTTTTGTATTGGGTAAATACACTGCCGAGCGGCTATCGTCAAAACTAAAACCACCTTGGTTACTATCACTCAATCTATCGGCAATTTTATGGCTGTCGCGTAGCAAAAAGGGTGTAAAATCAACCAAAACCCTCTCCCCATCACGGGCCACAACCGTAGTGCCCCAAATGGCCGATTGGGCAAAGGCTTCTTCTACAGATTTGCGTTCTTCGGCATTATTGCTGATAGCCCGGTAACTGTAATTGGGCTGCATCAGCAACACCTTAGGGCCGCTTTTTATGAATTTTACGATGCGGCTGCCACCAATTTGCCCTCTGTCAAGCCCAAGGTCATTTGACCCAACGCCCGCAGGCATCGAGTTTACATAAAGGAATTCCTGGTCAAATTTATCTATCTCTAAAAAGATCTTGCCGGTTTTCTCGTCCCAATAAAAATTGAAGTATCCGTTATATTTGGTAAGGCCTTTTGTCCTGGCATCAATTTCATCAATCTTTTGGGCTTTGACATTTATATTGACGAACAAAAGGAGAAAAAGGACAAGATAAACTTTTTTCATAGCGGCAAATGTGTTGTTAAGCCCTAAAATAGGCATAAAAACAGAAAAGGAGGTAAAATTACCTCCCTCCCGCGTTTATAAAATCAGTATTAATTATTTCAGGCCTTTTTTGATGCTTTCAATTTCGGCTAAATGGCCTTTTATTGTTGGCAGCGTTTTTTCGGCAAAGGCCTTCAAATCTGCATCCTTGCAGTTTTTGGCAGCATCTTCAAACATCGATATTGTTTTTTTGTGTCCGTCAACCATAGCATCTACATAAGCTTTGTCAAAATCGCTGGCCGATTTTTTTGAAAGATCTCCCAATTCCTTTTGCTTGTCTTCGCTTGGTACGGCAGGCAGCGTAATATTTTTGGTTTTGGCAATAGCTATTAATTCTTCATTCGCTTTGCCATGATCGGCAACCATCATCGCAGCAAAATCTTTAACTTTTTGATTTAAGGCTTTGGTTTCGGCAACTTTAGCTACCGCAACTTCGGCCATACCACCGTTGGCAGCGTCAACTGCAAATTTTGCATCATCTTTATCAACAGCAATACCTTTTGCGCCGGTTACGCCGGTAGTGTCTGTAACCGCCATTGTTGATGTGTCTTTAACAGCATTGGTGCTGTCGGCAGCCTCTTTGCTGTCTTTACCGCTGCCGCATGATTGGAACGATAAGGCGGCAATTGCCACCATCGTTATTAAACTTAACTTTTTCATGGTAGTGATTTATTTATGTTTTTATAGGCAACAGTTTTTACTCAGATAAGTTTTATTTTCTTATTTGTAAAATACATTAATTTTATGTAAATAAACTCATTTCAAAGCAATGGATTTGGATATGACGAGGTCCCACAACCGATCGTGGTACAACCGGGCCGCCCTGGTAACCTTTTTTATCAATTTTCTTTCGAGGTTTACAATTGTTTACAACATTTTTCATTATACGATGCACTATGATTTAAACCACTCAAAATTTATATATTGGCGGCAGAAATATTCATACTAAATGCTAAACAAGCTTTTTTTTACGTTGGTATGCCTGTTGGGCTGTGCCACATTATTTGCCCAGCAACACAGCCAGGAATTTGGCATCCAAACCGATAACGACTCATACCTGGGCCAGGGATCTGACAAGTATTACACCAATGGTATTTTCTTTTATTACCGCAAGGCTTTAAAAGTGGCAGATACGGAAAAACTTCAAAACAAAATTTTGGGCATCGAGTTAGGTCAAAAAATGTTTAACCCACAATCGGGTTACGTTAGGGATGCGGGTGATGTTGACAGGCCCTTTGCGGCATACACCTACGTTGGCGGCACCTTAAACCTGTTGTATAAAAACGAAAGCACGCTTAAGCTTGGTGCGCAAATAGGCCTGGTTGGCCCTGTAGCCGGCGGCGAGCCTGTTCAAAAACTTATCCATAACACATTTGGCTTTTATACGCTGAACGGCTGGCAATACCAGATCAGGAATGATGTGGAGCTTAACCTATCTGCAGAATATAACAAACTGCTTGCCCGTGCGTCATGGGCAGATGTAAGCCTGGCCAGCTATGCCAATTTAGGTACAGGCTTTACAGGTGCGGGATTAGGGCCGCTGTTTCGCCTCGGCAACTTTAACCAGCTGTTCAGTTCAATAAGTACGCAAAGCACGGCCTCATTAACTCCTCAAAGCAATTTGCTGCACAAACAGGAGCTATTTTTTTACTACAAACCGCAGGTAAACGCGGTAGTTTACGACGCCACCATACAAGGCGGCCTTTTTAGCAGCCATGACCCTAACGGCCTGGAAGTTACCGGTACAAAAAACCCCTTTGTTTTTAGCCAGCAATTTGGAGTAGGTGTAAGCTTTACCCGTTTCACGTTTAACGTTGCCGCTATTTTCCATACCCGCGAAGTAAAGATGATGGTACATTCGCACCAATGGGCGGCAATAACCGGCGTTTATCGGTTTAAGTAAATTGACTTGCATTCAGATGTGCAGATTTCAAATGTGCAGATATGCAGATGAAGAAAATAGATGTGCGGATAGCGAAACGTATTAATAACGCATGTTTTCAGTATTTCAAATCAAAAAAAACATCTGCACATCTGAAATCTGCATATCTGCACATCAAAAAAATTATTCTTCATAATTTTTTCCCCTGTTTTCCTTTTTTGCAGATTGTTTCTTTTTGCTATCCAGCCGGGCGGCTTTGGCGGCCTTGCTTACTTTGGTTGGTTTACGTACTTTTTGTACTTGCAGCGCGCGGCCTAAAAGGGCGATCAGCCTTTCAACCGCTTTTTCTTTATTTAGGTATTGGCTGCGCTCTTCATCGCAAATTACTTGTACCAGGCCATCTTTATTTAAGCGGTTTTGCAATTTACCGGCAAGCAATATTTTTTCATCATCAGTAAACAACGCCGAAACGGCAACATCAAACAAAAGCTCAACCTTGCTTGATACTTTGTTTACGTTTTGACCTCCTTTACCCCCGCTGCGCGATGTTTTATAGGTTATTTCTTTTTGCAGGTCGGCTTTATTCAGGTTCATTTTCCAAATGTAGCTTTTTTAGGTTGATTAGGTTGATTGTGCCAAAACCTGCATTGTTTTAAACTTTTGACCTTTTTTATACTCAATCAACCACTCACTAAATCGACTCAATCAACCACTCACTTAATCAACCTAATCAACCACTCACTTAATCAACCTAATCAACCACTCACTTAATCAACCTAATCAACCACTCACTTAATCAACCTAATCAACCACACACTTAATCAACTTAATCAATCATCCAACATCCAACAATCAACAAAAATCATTATTTTAGCGGCTCTTATGAGCAACAATATCGTAGTAGCAATTGATGGATATTCATCATGTGGTAAAAGCACTTTAGCAAAGGCTTTAGCAAAAAAACTTCATTTTATTTATGTAGATAGCGGCGCAATGTACCGGGCTGTGGCCTTGTATTTTCTGCGTAATAACATTGACCTGGCAGATCATGAACAAATTGCCGGGGCGTTGGACAACATCCATCTTAATTTCCACTCCCGGGATTATCAAACTCACATCACCCTTAATGATGAGGAAGTATCCGACGAGATACGCCAGATGCATGTGGCCGACAGGGTAAGTACCATAGCGACAATACATGAAGTACGCGTTGCCATGGTAAAACAGCAGCAACGTATGGGCAAATCAAAAAACATCATTATGGATGGCCGCGATATTGGCACGGTTGTGTTCCCGAACGCCCAGGTAAAGCTATTCATGACGGCCGACCCGAAAATCCGCGCCGAGCGCCGTTATAAGGAGCTGTTACCTACCAACCCCAACATCACCTTAGAAGAAATTTTTGACAACCTGGCACACCGCGATTACCAGGATACCACCCGCAAGGAAAGCCCGCTGACGCGTGCTGAAGATGCTATTATTTTGGATAACACCGATTTGAGCCCAGACGAACAGCTGCTGTTTGCTTTAAGCCATATTGAGCCTTTCCTGGCCGATTAAGGCCGGGTTACAGTTTAGGGGGAATATTGTCATTAACCCCGGCCCAAAAAACGGGCCGGGCAATCTAATCTTCTGTAAACCTCACGGTAGGTACGCCAAAGCGGTTTAAAAAATCAACCCCTTCGTCGCTGCCGATGCCTTTGTATTCGGCGTACGATTTATCAAAGTAAACCTTTTTGATACCTGCCGAAAAAATAAGCCTTGCGCAGGCTATACACGGCGATAGTGTGGTATACAACGTTGCCCCTTCCAGCTTTGCGCCGCTTTTTACCGCATATAAAATCGCGTTTTCTTCGGCATGCAGTGCCAGCGAGCAGCTCCCTTTTGAATCGCGGGCGCATCCTTGCTCCGGCCATTCCTCGTCGCAGTTATGCGTGCCCGCAGGGGGGCCGTTGTAGCCTATGGAGATAATACGGGTATCCCGGGTTAAAACAGCACCTACATGGGCTTTAACGCAGTGTGAACGCTTAGCCAGGTCGGTTGCCAGGTTCATGAATATCGAATCGAAACTTGGTTTCATAGTTAAGTCATTAGGTCATTAATGCCATTGGGTCATTAAATCATCTGAAAATGACCTAATGACCCAATGGTTTATGACGGTTTTAAAAATTAGTGGCCTGCTGCAACTTCAACATGGTCAAGGTCGATACCCTGGCTACGTAACTCGCGGCTTACTTTCCAGGCAAAATAAGCGAGGTACGCAAAGCCTATTACAGGCACAATGTATGAGAAGTGAATGCCGCTCATGCCTGGTATAACATTGCCGGCGCCATCAGCAACTTTGCCTTGTAGCGGCGGGATAATAGAACCGCCTAAGATCATCATAATCAAAAATGCCGAACCCTGGCTGGTATACTTGCCTAAACCGGTAATAGCTAAAGAGAATATGGAAGGCCACATAATTGAGCAACACAAGCCTCCGCTAATAAAAGAAAACGTAGCAACTTTACCCGTGGTTGCAAGCCCTGTTAACATAAAGGCAACGCCCAATAAGCCCAAAACGGCTAATGTACGGGTAGGTTTTTGTTGCCCTATAAAAAATGCTACAATAAGAATACCAACACATGCAGCATACCCGTAAAGGTTGCTCACATTTACACCGGTAGCCGCGTTTACCGCTAATACTATTCCAAAAGCGATAAAAGGGATAAGGATATATAAAATATACTTAACAGTTTTTGAAAGGTTAAAAGCGCCAATGGCTCCGGCAAAACGGCCAATCATTAGGCTACCCCAGTAAAGAGAGATATAGGGTGCGATGTCTGATTCGTTGAAAGAACCAAACTCGGGTGTTTTTAATAACGACCCCATATTACTTTGAATAGTTACTTCGGTACCTACATAGGTAAATATAGCCAACATACCCAAAATAAGTTGCGGATACTGCATAGCTCCCCAGCCTTCTTTGCTTTTTTTAGCTGCGAATATGGTTCCAATGAGTGTAAAAACTATAATGGCTAAGGATGCATAAACAAAATACTGGCTCGGAATACCCAACTTCGCACTCAACGGATCGGCCGCCAAAATCAACAAAAAGGCCAGGAACATAATCAGCAATGGCGTATTGGCTTTGGGGCTTGCCTCAATTTTTTCATCGCTGGTTACTTTTGGCAGGTTAGAGAACCAGAAGAAGATGGCTACCGCGATAAATAAGCCGGCAAGCATATAATAAAGGTTGTTTACTGATGATATCTGAACATCTTTTGCATCTATTTTGGCCGAAGCTGAACCGAATAAGATAATACCCACAACTACCGGGCCTAACAAGCCGCCAATATTATTTATACTACCTGCAAAGTTTAAACGGTTGGAGCCGGTTTCTGGCGGCCCTAAAGCAACTACAAATGGGTTGGCTGCAGTTTGCTGCAATGAAAACCCTACGGCTATAATAAAAAACACGGTTAGTATTAAACCAAATGAACCTGATGCTATTGCAGGGATCATACCTATAGCCCCAATTGCCGAAATAATCAGGCCTAATATGATGCCATTTTTATAACCCATTTTATTCATGATATCAACCTTGCTGATGGATGAAGCAAAATACAAGATTAATGAACCTATGAAATAACCACCATAGAATGTAAAATCAATCAACTGGGATTCAAATTGGGTTAGATGGAAATGTTCTTTACAAAAAGGTATGAATACGCCATTTGAAGCGGCTAAAAAGCCCCAGAAGAAAAATACAGTTATCAGCGTATAAAGGGCCGAACTGTAACTTTTAGCATTGTTTTGTTCCATTTTTAAATTAGGTTATGCAGAATAGATTTTGAATCGTTAAACATAATTGATTTTTTGTAAAACTGGTCACACTTTTTTAAATTAAAATAAATCACAATTTTAAGTTTCGTTGTTTATGAGATAAAATTGCATATTCGCAGTGTTCAAAAATGAACATAGCCTAACTTAATGATAAAAGCCATTATTTCGGGAATTGGGTTTGGATTAGTGCTGACGGTGATTACTGGCCCGGTCTTTTTTGCTCTTATTAAAACCAGCATTGAAAAAGGTTTTCATGCGGGTGTAGCCCTTGCCCTCGGTGTTGTAACCAGCGATGTAGTATTTGTTGGCGCCTTACTTTTCGGTTCGCAATACATTGATGTATCTGACCATGCCAAACTGATTGCAGGCGTTGTTGGCGCCGTAATATTGTTTACCCTTGGTTTATACTATTTGTTTAAAAAGGCCGAAGTAAATTACGACAACAAAGTACCAACGGGCATCAACCGCGCAGGATATTTTTTAAAGGGCTTTGTGATGTGCATTTTTAACCCTACCCTGCTGTTCCACTGGACGGTAGTTATCGGCGCCGCCAGTACTACTTTCCTGGTTGGTACCCCCCACCGCTCATTCCACATAGCCGTTATGTTTTTAACTATCCTTATTGTACAGTTTGGCATGGATACCACGAAAGCTTTTTATGCCGATAAGCTGCGCGACAAAATCTCGGTTAAACTCATCCACCGCCTTAACGAGGTGGCTGGCATAGCGCTTATCATAGCCTCGCTGGTGCTGATTGATAAACTGGTTACCCACTTTATTTTCGCGGCGCCGGCAGGGTCGTAAGACAGCTCCAGCCTTCTAAAGGGGGGAGTTTTGATTAGCCAGAGCGTTCCACCGGAACGCGTGGATCGCATGGAACGCTCTGGAACACACTTGCGCTGATAATCAACTACTTATGATTTTAACAAAAGCGAAGATGGAACACCATATATCCTCATTTTCAGCACTTTAGAAAAAACATGAAAATTTTCGGCTCCTGAAAAGGTGTCACTATTTTGTTGATATTGCATCGAAACGTGCGGGTAACCATTGCGTATTTTTTGTTATCTCCTGATACAAAGGATCTGCGTGCTGTGAATAGTTCGCAGATGCTTCGTTCCTACCCACAAGGTGTTCTATTTTCAAGGTGCCTTGGCCTGTCACCCTAAGCCTGTCAAAGGGCCGCGTGGAGAGGCCTTTGCCCGCAATCATTCGACAGGCTCAGGATGATAAGTTAAAAACAAACATAAGTCATCCCGAACTTGTTTCGGGATCCCACAGGACAGGTGGCCCGCATGAAGTACACTTAGCATGTGGGGTGCTGAAACAAGTTCGGCATGACATTGGGAATTAAATCGCACGTCATTTTTATTACCTCTTCAGAATTCCGCGAAACCTTGCATCTCGGCACAACCGTGTTTCAATTTTGGCACAAAAAAAGGCGACAAGTATAAACTCATCGCCTTATATTTTCACTCCCCTTCAGGGGAGCCGGGGGGCTTACATATATGCCCTTTGGTTCTTACCTTCCATCCAGTTAACAAAGGCGCGGTTAACAACCTTGTTACCGCCAGGGGTTGGGTAATCGCCGCTGAAATACCAGTCGCCGGTATGATCGGGGCAGGCAATATGCAGGTTATCTAATGTTTGATAAATTACCTGGACCTCGCATTTTATTTCCTTAGGGGTGATGATCTGCGCTATCCTGTCAGATACCTGCTGATCGGTGAACAACTCGTAAATCGCTTTTACGTGGTTCTGTACCTTTTCCTTCGGCAATTTAATGCTGTCTTTACATTTCTGGTAAACGTCAAGGATCACATCTTCCCTGTCCATCTCCTTTAACAGGCTGATAGCTGCCTCAAAAGCAACAAACTCGCCCATGCGCGACATATCGATACCGTAACAATCCGGGTAACGGATTTGCGGTGCCGACGATACCACCACAACCTTAGTTGGGCCAAGCCTGTCCAGTATCTTCAGGATACTTTGTTTAAGCGTTGTACCGCGTACAATTGAATCATCCAAAACAACCAGCGTATCGGTGCCTTTTTTTATCAAACCATAAGTGGTATCATAAACGTGTGCAACCATTTCGCTGCGGTCGGCATCCTGGGTAATAAAGGTGCGCAGCTTAACATCTTTAATGGCAATTTTTTCAACCCTTGGGGCCATTGCCAGTATTTCGGTAAGCTCTTCGTCGCTAATTTTATCCTCCCGGCTCAACAACTTGTCGCGCTGGTATTTTTTTACGTATTTGTGTACCCCCTCAACCATGCCATAAAAAGCAACTTCGGCTGTGTTGGGGATATAGGAGAACACGGTATTTTTGATATCGTTGTTAACCGCATCCAATATTTGCGGGCAAAGCAGCCTGCCTAATTGTTTGCGCTCGCGATATATCGATGAATCGCTGCCCCGTGAAAAGTAAATGCGCTCAAATGAGCAGGCTTTCTTTTCTTTAGGTTCGCTAAACATGCTTTCGGTTATCTTGCCATTCTTTTTAACAATAAGGGCGTGGCCGGGTTTAATCTCCCTGATCTCTTCCATTGGCACGTTAAATGCCGTTTGGATAGCCGGGCGCTCGGATGCGGCAACAACAATCTCGTCGTTATAGTAATAAAACGCCGGACGGATACCCACCGGGTCGCGCATTACAAAGGCATCGCCATGGCCCAGTATACCGGCAATGGTATAACCACCATCCCAGTTTTTGGCCGATTTGGTTAAAATTTTAGCTACATCCATATCATTGGCTATCAGCTTACTAATTTCAACGTTATCGTCTAACCCTTCGCGTTTGTATTGGTCAAACAAGCCCTGGTTTTCGGTATCAATAAAGTGGCCCATTTTTTCGAGCACTGTAATGGTATCGGCTTGTTCCTTTGGGTGCTGGCCCAGGTCGTAAAGCTGCTGCAAAAGCTCATCAACATTGGTCATGTTAAAGTTACCTGCAATAACCAAATTCCTGGTTTGCCAGTTGTTTTGCCTCAGGAACGGGTGGCAGCTTTCAATGCTGTTTTTACCATGGGTACCATATCGCAGGTGCCCTAATAAAACTTCGCCGGTAAAGCTTACATGTTCTTTGAGCCAATCGGCATCCAACATTTTTTCGGGGGTTTCTTTCTGAATCTCCGCGAATTTCTTCTGGATGTATTCAAAAATATCAGCAACGGCATTTGAGGCCATCGAACGGTGACGACTGATGTACCGCTTGCCCGGAGCAATATCTAACTTAATGGTAGCAACACCTGCGCCATCCTGGCCGCGGTTATGTTGTTTCTCCATTAAAAGGTAAAGCTTGTTCAGGCCGTACAGCGCAGTTCCGTACTTTTTCTGATAAAAAGATAGTGGCTTTAATAAGCGGATAAACGCCACACCGCATTCATGTTTAATCTGATCGCTCATGATTTGGAATGAGGCTGCAAAGGTATCATTTATAACGGATTTTTTACAAAATCATTTGTCATTAAATAGACACGTTTGAAGGGCTTTTGAAATTGATGTGCAGATTACAGATTTCAGATGTGCAGATGCTTTTTCGCCTGCCAATTATTGTATGAATCAGAATTTGCAGAATTTTAGAATTTTCAAAATAACGCGGCATCCTGCTAATTGTGATTCAGACAAAACCTGTATATTAAATAGACACGTTTGAAGGACTTTTGAAATTGATGTGCAGATTTCAGATGTACAGATGTTTTTTCGCCTGCCAATTATTGTGCGAATCAGAATTTACAGAATTTTAGAATGTTCAAAATAACGCGGCATTCTGTTAATTTTTAAATTCTGTAAACGGCGTAGCCTTCTTGAACACCTCTTAAAAACAAACAAAAGGTGAAAAATTCTGATTCAGACAATAGTAGCCGTTTTGAAAACTTCGCAAGTCCAGGTTTTAAATATCATGCAGGTAACTTTTGTTTCAACCATAATCGGGCCTGTAAACCGGGTGCCTGCAATCCGGATTTATTTCGCATTCCCCACACCTAATTAATCCCCCTTATTCCACAAAAAATCTTTGTTGTTTAATCCAAAAACAGATAACTTTAATCACACGTAAATCACACATAAACTTATCATTATGAATCCTCAATTAATCAACTGGGCCGCCGTTGTTGTGGCCGCTCTTTCCTCATTTTTAGTAGGCGGTATCTGGTATTCGCCTGTACTATTTGCCAAAGCCTGGGTGGCCGATAACAAACTTGACGAAGCCGACTTAAAAGCCGGCAACAAGCTCAAAATATTCGGGATGACCGCCATTTTTTCACTTATTATGGCCGCAAACCTGGCTGCTTTTTTGGCCGATGCAAAAACCGACCTGGCTTGGGGAGCTACTGCAGGCGCCCTTGCCGGCATCTGGACATTTAGCGCCATTGCCACCATGAGCCTTTTCGAACTTAAAAGCTGGCGACTGATATTTATTAACGGCGGCTACAGTTTAGTATCCCTAACGCTGATGGGCGCCATTTTGGGAGCCTGGAGGTAAAGGGGAAAATTCTAAAATCTAAAATTCAATCTTTAGATTTATAATCCTGGTTTCTAACCTAATCTTCGAATTTGGAATTTAGATTTTAGAATTTGGGGTTTGGCGTTTATAGCTTGGGTTTTGGGGATTTTAGAATTTAACCCTACACCCTATGATGGTCTGCCTTCCAGGTTTGGATTGCTTTTTTGATCTCCTTGGGTTTAAGGTTTTCTGTCAGTGTTTTTTCAACAAGCTGCACCATTTCTTCATCGGGTGCAAAACGCAGGGCTATTATTTGCCCTATGCTAAGTTTTGCGCTTAATGGCTGGCGGGTAAGTACAAAGTAACGCAGGCCTTCTTCGGCGCGTATCGCCCTATCCTGCGCCTTTAACGGGAAGGTACGCATCAAAATAAAAACAAAAAACAAACAGGTAAACAGCAATAGTATAAGCAGCGAGGTCATTAATCCGCCGGTGCCCCATTGCATTACAACATTTACAGCAGCCGATATAGTTCCTGTTAAAACTAAAAGGCTTAATACAAAGTGATAGCCCGGTGCAAAGCGCTTGTGATTGGTAAAATTCTGATCGGTCATGGCGGTTGTTTTTTTATGGAAAGATAGGTTTTTTAGTATCAAGTAATTAGTAGCAAGTAGCAAGACAGCTGCTTTTTTAGTATCAAGTAGCAAGACAGCGGCCTGTTTAGTGTCAAGTAGCGAGACAGCGGCATTATATCCATCAGCAGGAATGGCTTATCACCCAACAATCAAAATCTTGATACCTGATACTGACTACTTGATACTAATCCGGGCGTTGCCTGCGGCCGGGCTCTATGCTCATACTACACAGGCCTTATCCACATTGGCCGGTATCTGCGCCGATCCCTAACGCATTTTGTCTGAACTCGGATTAAGCAGATTTATCAGATTTTTGGATTTTATTTAACATAATGCCACCTCACACCTCACACCTCACACCTCACACCTCACACCTCACACCTCACACCTCACACCTCACACCTCACACCTCACACCTCACACCTCACACCTCACACCTCACAACTCACAACTCACTACTCACTACTCACTACTCACTACTCACAACTCACTACTCACTACTCACTACTCACTACTCACTACTCACTACTCACTACTCACAACTCACTACTCACAACTCACAACTAAGCCCAAACAATACCGCCGTATTTGAGTTCAACTTATAATCAATATTAACAATATGGCTACTACAACAAGTTCATTTGAGAAAACTTTCTTTTTAGGGGGCGATTTCACTGTAAACCGCCTCGGCTTTGGCGCTATGCGCATTACCGGCCAGGGTATTTGGGGGCCACCCAACGATAAAAAAGAGTGCATTCGCGTGCTAAAGCGCGCGGTTGAGCTGGGCGTCAATTTTATTGACACCGCCGATAGCTACGGTCCCTATATATCTGAGCAACTGATTGCCGAAGCGCTTGTGCCCTACCCGGCCGACCTGGTGATAGGAACAAAAGGCGGGCTGTTGCGCACGGGCCCAAACGAATGGCCTATTGATTCATCGCCCGCGCATTTGATGCAGGCCCTGGAAGGCAGCCTTAAACGCCTGAAACTGCAAAGGATTGACCTATACCAGTTGCACCGCATCGACCCAAAAGTGCCCGCCGAAAAATCATTTGAGTTTTTGCAAAAAGCGCAACAGGATGGCAAAATCAAACACATCGGCCTGTCGGAGGTTAGTGTTCAGGAAATTCAACTGGCACAACAGTTTTTCGACGTAGTATCGGTGCAAAACATGTACAGCGTTGATAACCGCAAATGGGAGGCCGAACTGGAATATACCCGCGAGCATAACATTGCATTTATCCCCTGGTTCCCGCTTGGTGGCGGCAATGTAAAGGGCGAAGAAGTATTGAAACGCGTGGCCGGCAAGCACGGCGCCACCATCCACCAAATTGCTTTAAGCTGGCTGTTAAACCACTCGCCCAATATATTGCTGATACCCGGTACTTCAAGCGTTGAGCACCTGGAACAGAATATGAAAACAGCCGACATCCAACTATCCGAAGATGATATAGATGTGCTGAACAGCCTTGGCGAAGTGTAATTAATTTGCCTATTTAAGGTTAAAAGCAAAAGGATGTGGTTAATTTTACTGCATCCTTTTGTTTTATAATAAAATGATAACCTGCACATGAAAACCAAAGAAGAAATACTAAACAGTTTTTACACTGCCGGCGCCAACGGCATGCCCGAAATAGCTGCCCCCGACCTGCTGAAAGCTATGGAAGCTTATAAGCAACAAGGCCTTGCAGATGCGTTTAACGCCGCCCGCAAACTTAAGGACGAATTTGCCCCGATACCCGATTACCAATTTAAAAACCTGCAAGATTATATAAAAAGTACCGAAATTAAAGTTGTTAAAAACGATAAGGACGAACTAAGCGAGCAAATAGCTTTAGTTGCCGACAGCGTTCTCCCAGCCTTTTTACCCGACGACCCCACCGTAACCGAATTTGCTTTTGATTTTAATATGATGGGCATCGGCTACACCGCGTTTTACACCAAAGATGCCGAAGGCTACTGGCAAATGGACCACTGGCGGGTGGGGAGGGAATAACATTGGTCATTGTCGCTGCGCTTGTCATTGGTCATTTCGCTTCGCTGTCATTAGTCATTGGTGGATTATTTGAAAAGTTTTAAAACAGCTACTGCCCAATCAAACTTGCCCCTAAATGACCAATGACAAGAGCAGCGACAATGACCAATGACAAGCGAAGCGAAATGACCCACTAAATAACCGCTACTTTAATAGGCTTCACATCTACAGATTCCCAAACGTTTTGGGTTACATAGGGCTCGGCCAGTTTCCAGGCATCCAATTCCTCTTCCGATTCAAATTGCAGCATCATTACCGATCCTATCATATTGCCTTCCTCGTTTAAAAAGGCGGCGGCAGCAATAAAATTGCCATTCGCTTTAAGCGCTTTTACCCCATCAAGGTGATGCGCACGTGTATTCATGCGGCGTTCAAGGGCGCCTTCGTCGGTATAATCGTAGCCGGTAACCAGGTATTGTTTCATAGTTTAAAATTTGATTGTCATAATCCAACTTATAGGGTTGATTTGTGTTTTTGATAGATGTAAAGCTATAAAATTAAAAATCCAGGCAAAACTTCTATATTCTTGTCTGAAATTTGATGTTTTTTGAAATTAATTTAATTTTATAAATGTAAACTTGACAATTTTTACAATATTTGTTTTCCAATTGTAATATAACCGAATAATGAAGAATAATCTGCACCAGGAATTTATCAACATCTTTAATAAAGAAGCCGACAACGCCTACTTCTCACCAGGACGCGTAAACCTTATCGGCGAGCATATCGATTATAACGGGGGCCTGGTTATGCCCTGCGCCATCACTTTTGGCACCTACCTGTTAACATCGCCCAATGAGGATGGCGTTTTCCGTTTCAGGAGCTTAAATTTCAGCGAGCAGCAGGATACCCCCTTACAGGCGTCATATGAAAAGGTTGACGAAACCTGGTTTAACTTCCCTATTGGCGTTATCAATAGCTTCATACAGGAAGGTCATGATTTACAAGGACTTGACATGCTTTTTTACGGCGATATCCCTATCGGTTCGGGCCTGTCATCGTCGGCCTCTATCGAGGTGGTAACCTCTTTCGCGCTGAATGATATTTTCAACAGCGGTTATAGCAAACTTGATTTGGTTAAACTGTCTAAATCGGTCGAAAACAATTTCATAGGGGTAAATTGCGGCATTATGGACCAGTTTGCAGTGGCCTTTGGCGAAAAAAATAAAGCCCTGATGCTGAACTGCGATACCCTTGATTACGAAGCAGTTGACAGTAACCTGGGCGAATATGTGCTGGCCATTATCAACACCAACAAGCCCCGCAAACTGGCCGAATCAAAATACAATGAACGTGTAGAAGAATGCCAAACCGCATTAAAGGCGTTACAGCAGGAATTGGATATCAACTACTTATGTGATATCGATACTGAAACCTTCGGCAAATACCAACACCTGATTACCAACCCTACCGTACTTAAACGCGCCAAACACGTTATTGAAGAAAACGACCGGGTAAAACTTGCCGCCAAAGCATTGGCCGGCAACAACCTCGACGAATTTGGCCGCCTGATGTACGCCTCGCACGATTCGCTACGCGATTTATACGAGGTAAGCGGCGTGGAATTGGATACCGTTGCCGAATACAGCAAAACCAACCCGAACGTTGCAGGCGCCCGCATGACCGGGGCAGGCTTTGGCGGTTGCGCCATAGCTTTGGTAAAAGGCGACGCGTTTGAAGAATACGCTAAAGGCGTTACCGAATACTACACCCGCAAAATAGGCTACGCGCCATCGGTATACAGCTCATTAATAGGCAATGGCGTAGGCTTGCTAAACGAGGTGGTTATTTAAGCGATTAATCGATACTTTTGCGCGTTCCTGGTTCATTAGCTCAATAAGGCGCCATAAAAGACCAATGAACTAATGAACCAGTGAACCAATGAACTATGGAGATTCGTAAACTAAAGTTAGATGAGCTGAACCGGGCCTCGGTTGATGAATTTAAGGAGCAGGCTAAGCTACCGGTTGCTGTAGTGTTGGATAATGTGCGCAGCATGCACAATATCGGCTCCATTTTCCGTACTTCGGATGGTTTCGCGGTTGAGCAAATTTGCCTTTGTGGTATCACGGCGCAGCCGCCGCACCGCGAAATTGAAAAAACCGCCCTCGGCGCAACACTATCAGTAAACTGGACTTATTACGAAACCCCGCTGCAGGCCATTGAAAAATTACGCGGCGAGGGCTACCTGATCATAGCCGTTGAGCAGGCCGAAAACAGCACGATGCTCAATGAATTCACTCCCGATCCTTCTCAAAAATATGCCCTCATATTTGGCAACGAAGTGAACGGCGTAAGCGACGAAGTAATGCAAACCATAGATGCCTGTATCGAAATCCCCCAGTTTGGCACCAAACACTCTTTTAACATTGTAGTATCTGCCGGCATTGTACTGTGGGACTTTTTTGCCAAGCTGGCTATTGGTTCATAGATCATGGTTGATGGTTCATAGTTTTCTTTTAAGTTTGTAACTATAGTTCTTTTATCTTGATACTTGATACTAACTACTTGATACTAAAATGAACGCCTTAGCAAAAAAGCTCCAGATAAAACCCAATTCCCGTTGGTTGTTGCATAACGCACCTGCTAATTTCCTGGATAGCTTATTGCCGCTACCCGATGATGCCGAAATTGTTTTTAATACCAACGGCAGTTTTAACGGCATCCTTTTATTTATAACCAACAGCCAGGAACTGGCATCAGAGTTGAAAGTAATTGCCCAGGTTTTAAATGATGATGCTGTTTTCTGGATCATCTACCCCAAAAAAACTTCTAAAATCGTTACCGACCTGGAGATGATGAGCAGTTGGACCGAACCCGCCGTTTATGGCCTGCGCCCGGTTGCATCTGCCGCCGTAAATGAAACCTGGACAGCCTTGCGTTTCCGCCCGCAGGATAAGGTAAAAGTATCCGAAGGGCGCAACGATGGCATCCGCAATAATGAGCATAGCGCTTACATTGATGTTGACAATAAGGTTATTACCCTCCCCGATTATATAAAAGCAGCCCTTGAACAACACCCTGCGGCCATGGCCTGGTACCAGCAGCTATCATACAGCAATAAAAAAGAGTACGTGCTATGGATCCTGACCGCCAAACAGGAAAAAACCAGGGATGAGCGTTTATTGAAAATGGTGCATATGCTGTCAGATAAAAAGAAAAACCCATCAGATAAGTAAATATTTGGGGGCCGTTATCCGGGTAGCCCAACATGTTGGCTACTGTCCTTCGGGTGCCTGAAACAATTTGTCCTTGATGTATTAGGAATTACACAAACATTTCGGTTAAACGCCGGCTAAAACTCACCCAGGCGATCTACATCATCCCTCATTCAGGATTCTTCCAAATTCTACCATTCAGGCTGGCATTTGGTTTAATGTTTCGATTGTTATTTTAACTCTTCCAGCTTCTGAACTACAGCTGCTACCCTTTCTTCAACTGTAGTATCTCCATCAATAATCAGCACTTCTTTTTGCAAACCCTGCATCCAGTCCTGGTGCACTTTTAACGTGCGCCCATTAATACTGTTATCGTCATAGCCCGCCGCCCAATCAATGAACGCCAGGTATTGCTTATTGCGGCCTGCATCGGTGTAAATGATGTCGCCGTATCTTTCAAACTCGCGTTTCTTCAGCCTCTGTATCCTGATTTGATGGGGCACATATAAAAAAACCGAAAGATCAAAAACCCAACTGTTATGCCAGCTTACTACCGAGCCGCCCAATATCCAATCATGATGCCTGGCCATGTGCCTGTTTATCAATTCATTTCGTTCGGCCGGTGGACGTCTTGACGTAAAAGGCGGGTTGGATGGCAGCCAGAAATACCTATCACCATCAAAGTATGGAAAATCGATCCGCGTTGAAAGCGCATTGCCAAGGGTAGTTACCCCGGAGCCTGATGCTCCAAAAATATTGATATGCATTACAATCTTTTATTATCCTACTGACTATGTGCCCACGATTGGGCCGCGCTAACGGCAGCTTCCTGCACCTGGTTCAGGGCGTTTATTTTCAGGTTTTCGAGCGCTTGATCTAACTTGAACGGCAAAGATAAAGTAAAATGCCTCGTCCCCGCTTATTTGAAGCCCGACGGAGGCGTAAATAGTTTAAAATTTCAAAATCCGGGAATAAAAATTTAGCTTTATAGTACGCGTTAATTATAGCGCCAACAAATGAACACTTATCAATTTAAAACAAACCGGCAGCGATGAGTGTGTTGGGGATACTTTCTGGACTGGCTTCGGGTTTAGTACTCGGGCTATTTGCGCTTATAGCCTCAAAATTAGTTAAAAGCAAACCAACGGTCATATAGCTATGCCAACAGAACCGGAGAATTTTTATTTACAGCAGCATGAGCCTTTAAGGAGTTATTTTATGAATCTGCGGGATATCATCCTGCAACACGATAAAGACATTACCAATGCCTGGAAATTTAATATGCCTTTCTTTTTATATAAGGGTAAAATGTTTTGCTACATCTGGACGCATAAAAAACTACAGCAACCATTTATTGGTTTTAATGAAGGAAAAAGGATGGAACACCCCAACCTCACTTTCGAAAACCGGTCGCGCATAAAAATAATGATATTAGATACGGAGAAACCGTTGCCTGCAAATACAATTAAAGAGGTTTTGGATATGGCGATTGAACTGGTTAAACGGGATTTGTGATGATGAAATCTTTTATTCCTGGCTGTGCAGGAGCCACCTTTTAAAAGCGATTACCCCTGGTCAAACAGGCCCTCCCCCCGATGTATTGTTTTTGCCTTGTACGGCTACCCTCAGTTTTCCTGGTTATGTCCCAAATGGCTAAATAGCACTTTTGTCGAATTAAATTCATTTTTATAAATTATTATTGAATTTAATTCTGCTAATCACTAATATTACCGTATGATTAACGAAACAGACATAGTTTTAGACAAAACCGATCTGCATATTTTACGGTTAATGCAGGACAACGCCCGGATATCAAACGCCGACCTGGCCCGGGAGTTGGGCATGGCGCCTTCGGGGATATTGGAGCGGGTGAAAAAGCTGGAACAGAAAAACGTTATCCAGCAATATGTAACCAAAATAAACCCAACCGCCTTACAGCAAAAATTGCTGGCTTTTATTTTTATGAAAGCAGCCGACGGGCCGGGCTCAGATCAAACCACGCACGAGCTTGCCAAAATACCCGAGGTGCAAGAAGTACATCATATAGCCGGCGACGATTGCTACCTGATTAAGGTACGCACCTATGATTCGGCATCATTGATGCACCTGATGCGTACGCACTTCAGCAAAATCCCACACATTTTGAACACGCGGACTACCATCGTGCTCGAGACCGTGAAAGAACAACAACAATTAGTTATACCCGAAAAATAAATATACCATGGCCACATCTTCACAAAAATCTGCCTCGCCCCTATTGGTTATCATAGCTTTTGCTACAGTTTACCTGGTTTGGGGTTCTACCTACTTTTTTATAAAAATGGCTGTCGACGGCTTCCCGCCGTTTTTGCTGGGCGCACTCCGTTTTTTTATGGCGGGCGCTTTATTGCTTACCTGGTGTGCCATTAAAGGCGAGCGGATTTTTGTAAAGCGCAATATGATCCATGCGGCAGTAAGCGGATTTTTATTGCTGGTAATTGGTAATGGTGTAGTGATATGGGTTGAGCAAACCCTGCCAAGCGCTATGGTAGCTATTATGGTATCATCGCCACCAATATGGTTTGTATTGCTGGATAAGCCAAACTGGGGCACCAATTTTAAAAACAAAAGCACCATTATTGGCCTGATAATTGGCTTTGCGGGTGTAATATTATTATTTAGCGAGCAGATAGAAAGCATGATGGGACCGGCATCCGGACCATCAAAGCTGCCCGGAATGCTGTTATTAATAGTAGGTACGTTGGGCTGGGCATCGGGCTCTCTTTATTCAAAACATTACAATACCCAGGGATCGGCAGCGGTAAACACCGCATGGCAAATGCTGGTTGCCGGCATTGTATTTATACCGTCAAGCTTTTTTCATCACGAAGTTCAAACGCTTAACTGGGGCGCCATACCGGCTCATAGCTGGTACGCGTTGCTGTACCTTATCATTTTTGGATCGATAGCCGCATTTAGCGCGTATGTATGGCTGCTGCAGGTGCGCCCGGCAACACAGGTTGGCACTTACGCTTACGTAAACCCGGTTATAGCAGTAATATTGGGCGTGCTTTTTGCCCACGAAGGCGTTACCTTAATACAGGTGGCCGGCCTGGTTGTGATATTAGCAAGTGTACTGCTGATTAACCTGAGCAAATACAGGAAGGAAAAACAGCAGGTTGTTCTGGCCGATTAGTCGGGGTGCAAGAGTCAAGAATCACGAGTCAAGAGTCAAGACAAAAAGTGTAATTTGAGAAACAAGTGAAATAGCGATAATTTGTAATCTGCCATTTTTTTTCAGTCTTGATTCTTGACTCTTGATTCTTGGCTCTTAATTTCCGGCTCTTCATCAATTTTCCCATTTCCCAAACTCAAAGTACCTGGTAATTTTTATGCTTACCTTGCTGCCTACCTTATATTTGCCCCTTTTGTAATTCATTACACGCAGGGTAACATCGTTATAATCAATAATCAATTCTTCAAAAAAACCTTTAAACAAAATCATTTTTACCAGCCATTTTTTGCCAATCCTTACAATTTTTACGTGTTCGGCATAAACAACTACAATACCACGCCGGCTTTTAATGCCGCAAACTTTGGCCTGGGTTGATGTAAGCACACTGCTGCTGGCCAGTATCTGCGAAGTATAAAGCAATTTAGGCGAGTGGTATAATTGATCTGGCGGGCCATGTTCAACAATTTCGCCTTCTTTTATTACTATAAGTTCATCTGCCATTGATAGTATCTCGGCCGGATCATGAGATACCAGTACCACGGTTGTTTTCCACTCCCTTACAATCTGCCTGATATCGTGCTGCAGGGCTTCCCGGTAATAGGCATCAACCTGGTTAAAAGGTTCATCAAGCAGTAAAACCTGCGGCCTGCTGATGAGGGCTTTGGCAATTGTAACCCGCTGCTTTTCGCCACCGCTTAGCTTGCCAAAGGGATAATCCTTTAGCGGATAAATGTTAAGCATATTAAGGGCTTCGGTAACCAGTTTTATTTCCTGGCTCCCGTCTTCCGGCGCCATTCCATCGCGCACTGTTTCCCAAACAGACGATTTGGGGTGCATATCAACACCGTTTTGGGTAACCATCCGCATTACCTTGTGGGCATGTTGTATACCATGCTCACGGCTCAATACCTGTTCCTCTTTAAAAAAAACTTCGCCATGATCGGGCTGTAGCGTACCAAACAACAAATTAAGTAAGGTGGTTTTACCACTGCCGCTTTCGCCCACTATCGCGGTTATCTTCCCTTTGGGTACAAATATGGTTATGTTGTTTACCCCGGTTGATTTATCGCCAAAAAAGTTTTTGGTAACAGATATGGTTTCCAGTATCAAATCATCTTGCATTTCTGTATACTTTTTATTGCTTAAGTTTTGATGCAGGCAAATAGTTATGGCCTTAAAAGTACCTAAGCTATAAAAAGTTTGCTACCCGCAAAAGCTAAAGCTTATATTTTGTATCCCGGCAAACAATTTACAACTATGGCTATACCTAATAATAGCGAAACATTTAAAATTATAAACATGAACAAAACCATCGGCATAGCGCTTATCGTTGCAGATCCTATCACGCTCATCTGAACGGGCTTTACTTATACAAAAAGGAAAAAGTTATTGACGCCGGATCGTAAGTTTTGATTATCGCTATCGAATATTCATCATTGCGAGGTACCATCAGCCTGTGCTGAAAAAAACAGTAATGACATGGCTCCGACCGGGATCCTTGTAGAGATGCATCACATGCGTCTCCCGCTATACCGGTTTCGATTTGCATGTGGGAGACGCATGTGATGCGTCTCTACAAAAAACCATTAATAACGTATTATAATTATCTCATTATAAGGCACGAAACAATCTTCGGCATGCAAAGTCCAACATAATTCGGGATTGCTTCGTACCTCGCAATGAAGGTGATTTAGACCATCGGTTTAACTATATTTCGCTGTATGCCATAACATTTTTTCGGGTTTTACCTGATGGTTACTCGCAATTACATGAAGGGGCATAATAACAGCGATAGCTGTGCTTATCGCTACAACTTATTCAACTCATCCATCAAAGCCTTACTTACCCTATTAAAATAGCGCCTTACGCCAAAGCCCATTACGGTTTGGATGCCGCGCGTGGCGTTGGTTAAAAACACTTCGTCGGCCTCGTAAAGGATGTCGGGATTTATCTGGGCTTCGGTAATATCTATGTTGTTATCCTGGGCAAGCTTTATTACTACCTGGCGCATTACACCTTCTACGCAGCCTTCGCTTAGCGCCGGGGTGTACAGGTGATTTTGGTAATGAATGAAAATATTTGAACTGCTGGCCTCGCATAAAAAGCCACTTTGATTCAGCAAAAACACATCATCAAGTTTGTTTTGCGTTTTATAGATGCCCGCCATTACATAAATAAGCGAGTTACAGGTTTTGATGTTGGATAGGTAGTTGGATGGCTTTGGCAATTCGGTAAATACATCCATGATCAACCCCTTCTCATTTAAAAAGTACCGCGGCTCGTCAGAGGCTGTAAGCTCCAGACAGTAGCCCATTTTATTTTGTGTTGGGGTATACAAACCCTCGGCATCACGGTAAACAGTAAGCCGCAGGCGGCCGTGCCTAACTTTGTTGCGGCGCGCAAGTTCTTCTACTATATCTTTTAAAAACCAGGTATCCATTTGCGAGTAGCCATCAATTTTAAGCGCTTTCATGCCGCGTTGCAGGCGGTCGGCGTGCAAATCGGCAAATTTAAGCTGTCCTTTCATCAGGCGCATACTTTCAAACAAACCATCGCCATATTTAAAGGCGCGGTTAGCCACACTAAGCAGCAGGCTGTTTTGAGGAAGTATTTGTCCGTTAAAATTGATTAGCACCATTTTAGATATGAGATGTGAGATTTGAGATTTGAGACCTGGTTATTTCGCAAAAGGTATTTTTCATTTTGGATTTCTGTTATCGCTATTTTATTAACGTTTAATTTGGCAAACCGGGATATCGCACACTAATTTAAGATGCATATTCAATAACCTATCTAAAGGCTCCTAATCCCTGTTCACCACTCTCAATTCCCTACTCACCACTCACTACTCACTACTCACTACTCACTACTCACCACTCACATCCGTCGTATATCGCCGCCATTTTTGCAATACGCTTTCAAAATCGGAGGGCAGGGGCGATTCAAACAATACCTGCTTTTTCTGGGTTGGGTGTAAAAAACCCAGGGTTTGGGCATGCAATGCCTGGCGGGGCATCAGCTCAAAACAATTCTCGACAAATTGTTTGTATTTGCTGAATACAGTTCCTTTCAAAATCTTATCTCCGCCGTAGGTAGCGTCGCTAAACAGGGGATGGCCAATATGCCGCATATGCGCGCGGATTTGGTGGGTGCGGCCGGTTTCCAGCTGGCATTCTATCAGCGTAACATAGCCCATACGTTCCAAAACCTTATAATGGGTTACCGACCATTTACCTTTCTCCGGGTCGTCATAAATTGACATTACCCGCCTATCGGCAATACTGCGGCCAATATAGCCTGTTACGGTGCCGTCTTCAACCAGGTCGCCCCAAGCCAGGGCTATATATTTGCGGGTGATGGTATGGTCAAAAAACTGTTTGGCCAGCCAGTTCATGGAGCGCTCATTTTTGCTGATGAGCAGCAGGCCCGATGTATCTTTATCAATCCGGTGAACCAAACCCGGCCGGCCATCATTACCCGGCAATGTTGGCAATTGCTGAAAATGGTAAACCAACGCATTTACCAATGTGCCGGTATAATTATTATAACCGGGATGCACCACCATACCGGCGGCTTTATCAACCACCAGTACATCATCATCCTCGTAAACAATATTAATGGGGATATTTTCCGGGTAAACCTCGGTGTCGCGTGGCGGATGGGGTAAAACAACCGAAATTACATCCAGCGGCTTTACCCGGTAGCTGCTTTTTATAGGCTTGTCGTTTACCAGCACATTTCCGAGTTCAATGGCATTCTGGATGCGGTTACGGGATGCATTCTCTACCCTGTGCATCAAAAACTTATCAATACGCAGCAGCGACTGGCCCTTATCAACCACAACGCGTAAGTGTTCAAATAAATCCTGTTCTTCCTGCTCTATCAGGTCGGGTTCGTGTGCCATTTGGGCGCAAAAGTAATCGTTTTTTGTGGTAGGTTAAGCGTAATATTGCAATAGCATTAAGGGCGGGTTATTTTTATGAATATTGATCTCGAAATTTTTAGTCCGGTACATCAAATTGCAAATCCTTTGTTTGATGCACATGGGGTTTCAGTTTTTTTGAAACGGGATGATCTCATTCATCCCATGATATCGGGCAATAAATGGCGCAAACTTAAATACCTGCTCAAATCGGCTCAAAGTCAGCATAAAAACCACCTGGTGACATTTGGCGGGGCATACTCCAATCACTTACTGGCAACGGCGGCGGCAGCGGCAAAATTTGGCTTAAAATCTACCGGCATTGTACGTGGCGAGGAGGTTGACAACAACACCCTGTTTTTATGCAAACTGCACGGCATGCAATTGTTATTCACCGACAGAAATAGCTACCGGGATAAGCCGGCGTTATTCCAAAAATATTTTGGCGATAATAAGCAGGCCTTTTTTATTGACGAAGGCGGTTCCGCCCCAGAAGGCGCTCAAGGTTGTGCCGAACTGGTGAATGAACTAACGGATACTTATGACCATGTTTTTTGCGCCTGTGGCACCGGAACCACCGCGGCGGGCATTATTAACGGTTTAACCCACCATCAGCTTGCTACAAAATTTAATGCCATACCCGTTTTTAAAAACGGTGGTTTTATCAGGGACGAGATTGACCGGTTTTTAACAGCACCGGCCGATTATGACCTGCATACCGACTACCATTTTGGCGGATACGGCAAAGCAAGCGACGAACTAATTGATTTTGTAAAGCATTTTGTTGCTGCCACCGGCATCGTTATTGAACCAGTATACACCGGCAAAATGATGTATGCCTTATATGACCTTATCGGTAAAGGATATTTCATGCCCGGCAGTAAAATTCTGGCTATCCATAGCGGCGGTATTTGGGGGTTATTGGGGATGAAGGATAGGTTTTAGAGGCGGATGGCGAAGAAATTAACTACCGTAATTGCGGGGTAAACCTGAAAAAAAATGGGGATGACGTGTTGGCTTCAGACCATCACAACAACCATGTCATTGCGAGCGCAGCGCGGCAATCGCGAACTGTGCAGGTCCGCCATACATAGTTCGCGATTGCCTCGTACCTTATAATGACGTCGATATAAGTTATTGATTATCAAATGTGTTTTTATTCCCCTATCGGGAGGGGGGTGGGGTGGAAAGTGCGGCACCAGGTTTTTTTTAGCACCAAAGTGTACTGTACCGGTAAAAGTGAAACACCCTGGTACGGGGTGGTACACCACCTGTGGTTAATATTTTTAAGTAAAACAAAACAATCAGCGAGAAGTGTTTGGGGTCGCAGGCAGGGGTGTGTTTTTCCGCGTTTCATTGCAGGTGCATAAACACACCTCTCCGCCCTCTTGAAAGAGGAATCGCACATTTCCACCGCTTTTTTTAGGGGGAATCTGCAAAATTTTGTGTCTCTACAAGAATATCGGTTGCAACGATGTCATCCCCATTTTTTTCAGGTTTTACCTGATGGGCACCTCGCAATGACATAGTTTTACATTTCCTTTTTAAAGCACCTTAACCGCCTGCCGGGCCAGTAATTGCCATTCATTGCCATTTTTAATCCAAACCAACAAAACACCCAGTTTAACTGTGCCGGGGCCTTTACCTGCATCGTTGGTGGTTGCCGATAGTATGTGCCTGACTATAGCCGTGTTGCCCGATATAGTAATTGTTTGGCCTGTAAGGTCAACTGCTGTAAAAACAGATGCACCGCTGGTAAAGCTGTGTATAAATTCCTTTTTGTTTTGCAATTTACCACTGGAGTGGCCGTAGCTCAGGCTGTCGGCCGCTATTTTATCCAGGGCTACGCTATCGGCACTTATCATTACCTGGCGCAAGCGTTCAACTGCCTGGGCAACTTCTTTAACATGCGGGTTTTGTTGGGCATCCGCGGCCCCTGGGGCAATAACACTCATAATTATCAAAAAAAACAGGATTTTAATGCCGTTAAATATCTTCATAATTTTCAGTTAAGCTGTACAGTACCTAATTATTTCTTTTGTTTAACCTGGGCCAGCAACCAGGCCGATATATCATTTGCGGCCTTATCATTTTCATATCCGGCCGGTAAGCGCCCGTTGGTATACTCATTGTAAAGCCATGGGTCGGCAATGGCCAGTACCGTTCCTTTACCATATTTAGCCTGGGCTATCAAGGTTATTCCATTTTTTACCAAAGCGGGCTTTGCCGGTAATGTTGTACTTATGGAGCATACATCTTTCATAAATATCTTTTGCGCGGTTTTAAAAAGCGGGTTACCGATTGTTATAATAGCGCCGTCCTCAAAATGGTTATCGTCAATTACGTGGTTTTGCAGGTCGTTATTAAAATTCATTCCGAATTTATTGGCCAGTATGTTAAAGTGGGGCAGCTCAACATTGGCGCTATCATTTGCAAGCATCACCAATACGCCACCAGCCTTTACCCATTGGGCAATTGCACCGGCGTTCTGTTCGGTTATGTAATTGGGTTTGTGGCTTTCCTTTTTACTATCCGGATCAACAATAATATAAATGGCAGTGCCTTTTAAATTATCAGCCGTAGGGGCAGCTGGAAGCGAATCTAAAGTAGCACCGCATTTTTTAAAGGCATCTCCCCAAATTGAATAGCCGGTATTTTCCTTTTCGTCCCACAAATAATGGAACCGCTTTGGCTCACCTGCAACAGTATGCACTTCGCGGTTAAAATAGTAATCTAACCGCACAACCTGCGCTGTTGCTTTATAACCCTGGCAAAGCATTAATACACCTATTAAACCTTTTGCAAATAACCGGTAACGCATAATTGTATAATTTAAAAGCCAATATAGGCACAAAGTATAACTGGTTTTCAAATGTATTGCCGAATAGATCATTTTATTCAACCACAATAAAGAAATATTTACTACATCGATATAGTTATGGAGAGCTTAAAGCGGAACGCATAAAGCTTAAAGCCAAGAACAGAATTTACAGGCCAGCCCGTGACGAATCGCGGATACAAACCTGGGTGGGTAATACAACGGTTTCAAATTCAGTTACGGGACGGCGACTCTCAATCAGGCTGATCAGCATTTCGGTAGCTTTTTTTCCGATTTCAAACCCTGGCTGATATACCGTACTAAGCGATGGATTTAAAACATCGGCCAATTGGGTATTGGTGAAACCAAGCAAGGCTATATCGGCAGGTATTTTAAAGCCCAGTTTATGCAACAACATTAGGGTTGTGGTAGTTATCCTGTCTGATGCTGTAAAAATGGCGTCGGGGCGGTTTGGCGAAAGGAGTAATTCGTTAAGTGCATTTTCAATCTCGATGAGGTCCTTACCACCATGGAGGCAATATTTTATAAACCCGTCATTTTGCTCCAGGTTATTTTGGGCAAGGGCCGCCTGGTACCCTTTTAAGCGCTCGGCAGTAATAGATACATTTACCGAACTGGTTATATGTGCAATTTTGCGATACCCGGCCTCAATTAACGATTGGGTTGCTTTAAAAGCGCCCTGAAAATTATCGGCAATTACTTTGTGGGTATCAATTTCATCGCTTACCCGATCAAAGAAAACAATTGGCAGGCCCTTTTCATGCAGATCTTTAAGATGGGATACATCGGCAGTTTCTGTTGACAGGGATATGAGCAAGCCATCAATTGCGCGGTACATCAAATGGCTTACGTTTAATTTTTCAAGCTCATACGATTCATGTGTTTGGGTAATAAACACATTATAACCATTGGCGTGGGCAACAAACTCGATGCCGTTAATTACCTGCGAAAAAAAGTGATTATCGATGGTAGATACAACTATACCTAAAGATTTACTGCTGCCTTTTTTTAAGCTGCGGGCCATGTGATTAGGCTGATAATTAAGCCTTTTTGCACACTCTTGTACAAGTGCTTTGGTTTTTTCGCTTATTTCATAACTATCCTTAAGCGCTTTAGATACCGCCGATGTGGAAATTCCCAACTCTTTAGCAATATCTTTTATGGTAACAACCGCGAAATTCATATCCTTTAAGCTTTACAGGCAAGTTTAACTACAATTGTTATTTATTGCAGCCAACAAACGTAAATAATGTAGATAATAAATTTCGCGGTAAAAAGAAGTGCGATTAAAATGTTACACGCCACCAAAAATAGAGAACCCGCCATCTACACAGATCATGGAGCCGGTTACAAATTTAGATGCATCGCTTAGCAGCCATACCAGGGCGCCAATTAATTCATCGGGGTGGCCAAACCGTTTAAACGGCGTTTGTTTTATCACCAGCTGGCCACGGTCGGTATAACCGCCTTCGGGTTTGGTAAGTAAGTTTCGGTTTTGTTCAGTCAGGAAAAACCCCGGTGCAAGGGCATTCATCCTGATGGCATCGCCATAACGGTTAGCCAGCTCAACTGCAAACCATTGGTTATAACAATCAACCGCTGCCTTACCAATATTATAACCCAATACCTTGGTAATGGCCCGCTTTGAATTCATCGACGAGATATTAACAATGCTGCCCTTACCGGTTTGCGCAATAGCCTCGCCAAATACCTGTGTTGGGATAATGGTACCCCAGGTATTTAAGTCCATTACGGTTTTCATTCCGGCTATGTTCATTTTAAAAATATCCTCATCGGGCTGTAAAACGCCTTGTGGCATATTGCCACCTGCCCCATTTACAAGGCCATCCAGCCTGCCAAATGTATCCATCAGTTTGGTTTTAGCAGTCTGTAGTTCTTCTTCGTTTAAAACATCGGCAACCAATGCCACCGCTTTGCCGCCATTTTGATTAATGGCATTGGCACGCTCTTCGGCTACCTGGGCATTGCGGCCCAAAATACCTACGGCGCCACCTGCCTCAACAATACCATTAATAAAAGCGTTGCCCAATATGCCGGTGCCACCGGTTACTACAATTACTTTGCCGGCTAAAGAGAAATTATTTTCCAATGTATATTATTTATTGATGATGATTACCTGAGATCTGTAATAGCAATGGGGTCCATGTCGGTATAATCCAGGTTTTCGCCTGCCATGCCCCATATAAAACTATAGCTTGCTGTGCCACTCCCCGAGTGGATGCTCCAAGGCGGCGATACCACAGCGTCGTAGTTATCCATAGTGATGTGCCTGGTTTCGTTGCCCTCGCCCATGTAATGGAATATCTTTTGCCCCGCGGGCACATCAAAATAAAAATAAGCTTCCATCCGGCGGTCGTGTACATGTGATGGCATGGTATTCCAAACGCTGCCATCATGCAAAATGGTAAGCCCCATAACCAATTGGCAGCTTTGGGTGCCTTCCAGGTGGATGTATTTATTAATAGTACGATGATTAGCTGTTGACGCCGAACCCAGGGTAACTTTTACAGCATCAGCATGGGTTAACAAAGTAGTTGGGTACGTTGCATGGGCCGGGGCCGAAAGCAAGTAGAAAACTGCCGGCTCGTCACTGTTTTTACTGGCAAAATGCACACTTTTAGTACCCTTGCCAATGTATAGGCAATCAAGTTTTTTTACATCATAGGTAATTCCATCGGCAACTACAACGCCATCACCTGCCACGTTTATAATGCCAATTTCGCGACGCTCCAAAAAATACTCTGCACGCAGGTTTGGATAATTTGGCAACAGCAATTGGGTGTCTGTGGGGTTGGCAAAGCCGACTATCATACGGTCATAGTGGGTATAAGTACAATTGATTGCACCTTTTTGTACCTGTTTATCAATCAAAAAACGGGACCGTATGGTAGCGGTATCATATCGCTTAAAATCCTCCGGATGTACACTTTGTATTACTTTCAATGGTATCATTTATTAAGGTTAATCGATGCAATTCTACAACCCAGGCTATTAATTAAAAAGCTATCCTAAGCTTATTTTTACTTCAACGTTGTAGTAAAGGTATAAATATTATCATTTGCCAACAGACAGTAGTTTTAAAACAGGTGCGGACAAGCGATCGTCCCGATACTATATTAAGTGCTGAGTCGCGCGTAAAAAATTAAATATTTTTTTTGACTTAATACTTTTTGCCAAAGGCAATCCATTAAACCATTACCATAACATTAAGCGCTATGCATCCTTGAATTAAGCCATTAAAAGGCATTTACCGCAAATTATATCTCCCTAATAATTACTATTTTGAATAAAATATTTCTAATGCAGAAAACTTTTTTCAAAAAAATGAGTTTTTAGCATTAAATCATTAAAATGATTAATGATGTTTATTAATAAATTAAAACTATGAACTATTCTACATTAAAGAAATCAGTCGCGTTGTCGTTTGCTTCTTTGATGGTAGTAGGTATGGCTAATGCCCAAACCGACTCCACCAAAACAACAACTACTACTACAACAGCTACCGCGACTGATACCTCTACTGCCAAGGTATTTGGTGGTATTGGTCAGTACAACACATTTAGTATTGGTGTAAGCGCCGGTATAACTGATGGTCTTGTTCCGTTTACAATTAACACCACAAACAAATTTAAAGTTGATTTGGGTTATGGGTTGTATTTAAGACAGCAGCTATCGCACACTTTTAGCTTACAGTTAGATTATTTGGGCGGTAAAGTACATGGTATTGATAAAGAGGGCACCAGCAAATTTGGTATCACCGAGTACAAAACCAACTTCAACGCGGTTTCATTGAGCGGTGTATTCAACATTGCAAGCGTTAGCTTTTTGCACCGTAAAAACAGTGTTAACTTTTATGGTTCCGCAGGTTTAGGTTTAAATATGTACAAACCTAAAATGTACGTTACAGATGCCGGCGCTACGGTAAATGACCCTTACGGACATACCGTAAAAGAGTTATATGCCCCCGTTGGTGCAGGTGTAAAATTTAAACTCAATGACGCGTTGGCTTTAAATTTGGGCTATACTGTTAGCTTTGTACAAGGCTATAATTTTGCCGGAAAGAACACTTATCCAACCTTTAGCCATTACTCTTATACCTACGGTGGTTTAGAGTATACTTTTGGTCCGAAAACAAAACAGAACCTGACATGGGTTAACCCGGTTGCTCAAATGTATGATGAATTGTACGATGCTGCATTACGCCAGGAAGTTGAAGCTTTAAAAGGCCGCGTAACCAATGTTGAAACTGCGGTTACCGACCTGAAAAAAGATTCGGACGGTGACGGTGTTGCCGATCAGTTTGATAAATGCCCGGGTACTGCTGCAGGCAGCGTAGTTGACGGTTCTGGTTGCGTTATCGTATTCCCTAAACCAGATTCATCTGCATTAGCAGCTCAAGCCCCTGCCACTCCTTACTCAAACATCCAGTTTGAATTTGACAGCTCGGTATTGCGCACTTCATCTTACCCTGTGTTAGATGCAACATCTGCCGATCTGCGTTCTACCAGTAAAAAGGTAGAAGTTGATGGCTTTGCTTCGTCTGAAGGTACTGCCGCTCATAACATCTCGTTATCAAAAGATCGTGCTAACTCGGTAAAAACTTACCTGGTTAACTCAGGTGTTGATGCCAAGAAAGTAAAAATTAAAGGCTACGGCGAAACTATGCCAATTGCTGATAACTCAACAGAAGAAGGACGTGTACTAAACCGTCGTGTTCAGTTTAAACAAAAATAATTTATAGATTAAACATTAATTGTGAAAGCCCCGGATAACCCGGGGCTTTCTTTATTTGACAAGATTTAAGGAGTTTACAGGATTGACAGGATTTTTTCCGTTCAATCAGGTATTCACGCTAAGGCTGTAAATATTCAAACGGATCATATCTTAAATTAAAAACTTAAATACATCGCATCGGCTTACGCCATTTCGGGCAGATTAAAATGAAATTAAACAATTTAAAATCTAAAAAACGTACTTTGACCCGCTATACTATTTTGGGCTTTGGTACAAAAAGTAACTTTAAACAATTTAAACATACTTTTTACCAAATCGGTTCAAAAACCGCCTAAATTTTGTTTTTTGGGGCTTTTTAGTAGATTTGTATAAACCAAAATTGATATGTACAACCTACTTGTTTCACCCCAAAACGTTCAGGCTTCATTACAGAAGCACGTACTTGCCGATGGCTTCGACCTCACTTTTGACATGGAAAAAAGTAAGGGCGTATATATTTACGATTCAAAAAACGACCGGACATTACTTGATTTTTTTACCTGCTTTGCTTCGGTGCCATTAGGCTATAATCACCCCAAAATGGTGAACGACGAGGAGTTTAAAAAAAACCTGATGCTGGCGGCCTTAACTAACCCATCCAACTCTGATATATATACCACCCAATACGCGCAGTTTGTAGATACATTTTCAAGGGTTGGGATACCCGACTATTTACCGCACGCCTTTTTTATAGCCGGCGGTTCATTAGCGATAGAAAATGCGTTAAAAGTTGCCATGGACTGGAAGGTACAAAAGAATTTTGCCCGGGGCTATACCAAAGAACGTGGCTTTAAAGTAATCCATTTTGAGCACGCTTTTCACGGCCGGTCTGGCTATACCCTGAGCCTTACCAATACGCTGCCCAATAAAACCAAATGGTTTGCCAAGTTTGATTGGCCAAGGGTATCGGTACCGTATATGAATTTTCCATACAGCGACGCCAATCATGAAGACCTGCTGCAACGCGAGCAATTATCTGTAGCCCAGATCAGGAAAGCTTTTGAAGATAATAAAGATGATGTTTGCGCTATTATTATTGAACCGGTACAATCAGAAGGCGGGGATAACCACGTACGTAAGGAGTTTTTAGAACAGTTGCGCGTGCTTGCCGATGAATATGAGGCTATGCTAATTTATGATGAAGTGCAAACAGGCGTTGGCCTTACCGGCAAATTTTGGTGCCATGAGCATTTTGGCCCAAAAGCCCGCCCGGATATTATAGCTTTTGGCAAAAAAATGCAGGTTTGCGGCATATTGTGCAGCAACCGCGTTGATGAGATTGAGAATAATGTATTCCATGTTTCATCGCGTATTAACTCTACCTGGGGTGGCAGTTTGGTTGATATGGTAAGGTCATCAAAAATAATGGAAGTGATTGAAGAGGATCAACTTTGCCAAAATGCCGCCGAAATGGGCGACTACCTGCAAAATCAACTCAGCGAAATTTCGGCAAGGGTACCCATCATCAGTAACGTACGTGGTAAGGGCTTGCTTACAGCCTTTGATTTCCCTGACAAAAACAAACGTGATACCTTTATCAACAAAGGATTGGATAATAATATAATGTATTTAGGCTGCGGCGATAAAAGCATCCGTTTCAGGCCGGCGCTTATTATCGAAAAAAATCATATAGATACCGGGCTTGAAATGTTGGAGAAAATAGCCAAAACATTATAATAGGTAGTATTATAAATCAAAGGGATCCTCACTCACAGCCAATCTTGTTTAATATTTAATATATGTTTTGCCATTTGCCCAAGCAAAAAGGGCCAAAATATTAACATAAACAACTTTTTTACCAAAATACACTATATTTTTAATTATTATTCCCATTAGATTTGACAATTCCTGTTAGAATCAAATCTAGTTCATCATGAGCAAACATATAGAGAAATTAAAAAAACAACTTGTTGAGGTAGCGGAAGTTGTTAACTCATTTCAGTCGGAAGCTGTACAGGTAAGAATTATCGACAGACTACTGGATGTAATGATTGAGTCGGAAAAGGCGGATGCCGATGGTTCTGAATTTTTTAGCAAAAAAGGGCGTAAAATGCGCCCAGACGATGAAAATTTTGCTATTTCGGGTCGTAAAAAGCCAGGTGCAACAAAAATATTAAACCAATTATTAAGCACCGACTTTTTTGATACCCAACGTTCTATCTCATCAATAGCCAACTACTGTAAAGAGCAGTTTGATTCGGATTTTAAAACTTCGGAGTTATCCGGCATCCTTTTAAAACTGGCAAACGAAAATAAACTGAGGCGAGAAAGAAGCAATGAAAACAATCGCTTTGAATATATCAAAGCTTAAATATTTAAACCAATATTATAAAATAAGCCAATATCTTAAAAAGACATTGGCTTATTTTATTTTTAGTTAAATAATATATTATTTTAAAGCAAATAAATTATCTACCCCTAAAATTTTCCTGCTGGTGTAACCTTCTGCATATTTAGCACCAATACTTTTACCAAATTCGCTGGCGCGGGCAGCAACTACGTTTATAAATTCAGGAGTTGATATATAGGTTTGGGGCTCATTTTCCCATTCGGGGTTGTAAAACTGCGAACCATAAGCATAAATACTCTCCACCTTTTTGTCCCAATATTCGGTGATGTCAATTAAAATATCGGGCTTTATATAGTTATCCTGTATAAAGTGCAATACCATGTTTGGCCGCCACTCTTGTTGCAGCTCTCCGTTTTCAAATGTTTCTATTTTACGTAAGCCTGCTAAAAATGCCGATGCCTCTACCAGTTCATTAGCGCGGCCATGATCGGGATGCCTGTCATAGTAAGCATTGGTTATCACAATTTCGGGTTGATACTTACGAATAGCCGCAATCACTTTGAGTTGATACTCGCGCGTGTTTTCAAAAAAGCCATCCGGAATAGCCAGGTTATCCCTTACTGCAATGCCCAATATTTCGGCGGCGGCGGCAGCTTCCTGTTCACGGATCTCGGCAGAGCCACGGGTACCTAATTCGCCACGGGTAAGATCAACAATGCCAACTTTATATCCCAGGGCAATATGTTTTAAAATAGTGCCCGAGCATCCAAGTTCAGCATCGTCGGGATGTACCGATAAAACTAAAATATCTAATTTCATTATTGTGTTATGTTAATGGGCTGCCGCTAAAAGGCGCTCAATTTTTTTCCTGATTTTTGAAGATGTCGGCTTGGTAAAAGGGAAATAAAATTCGGCAACGTGTCCTTCCCTATCAATCAAAAATTTATGAAAGTTCCATCTGGGTACCGACTTAAGCTTGCCATTTGCTTTCTTATCCGCAAAAAACTGGTATAAAGGATGTGCAAAAGATCCCCTGACCCTGATTTTATCAAATATAGGATAGTTGGTGCCAACGTTTTCGCAAAAGGCAGCTATAGCAGCGCCTTCTAATGGCTCCTGCCCGCCAAAATCATTTGAGGGGAAGGCGAGTATCTCGAAATCAGCATCCTTAAACTGTTTTTTTAATTCGGCCAGGTCTTTAAGTTGTGGTGTAAAGCCGCATTGGGAGGCGGTATTAACAATTAAGAGTACTTTATTTTTATAAGCCGACAGGCTGATATCATCCCCGTTTAACTTTTGAACGTTAAACTTGTAGACGCTTGTGTTATCCATTATTAGTAATTAGTGGAATTATATCCGGCCTGGGTAAGTATGGCCTCGATATCTCTCTGCTCTTCAGGGTCGTAAGTTTCTTTAAGGTTGTGGCCAAATATGCTGGCTACAGACTGAAACATAAATGCTTTAAAACCACCTTTAAGTTCTTTCACCATAGTATAACTTGTTTGCCCGGTTTCGCGGTCAATCAATTTGATCAGAACTTCACCCTGACTAATTGTCAGATTTTTAATTTCCTTATTGAACAATGTTTTAATTTCGGTTTCGCAATTACCTATTAATTCTTTCTGCTTCTTTTTATCACCGGTTAAAGCCAGGTCGCGCTGTAATTTTGCATACCGTTGGCCTGCAAAACGCGCGTAAGGCAACACCTTCATCACATTATACCGTAAACGGCGGTAATTATCCCTATCGGCATCGCTGGCAAATATGCGGGTATCAACAATTCTTATTGGCGGGCAAACTACCCAGGGTATCAGTTCTCCGTCAACATCTGTTACAGCAACCCTTATGGTATCATTTTTGCCCAATACCATAGGTGCAGGTTTATCTGTTTGGGCCCTTACCTGGCCCACTAAGCAACAAAACATCAACAGAAAACCAATAAATTTCATATTTTTACTTAAAACAAAATTAAAGGAAATTTTTGTGGTATTTTAATATAATCTGTAATAATAATTTTCAATTACAAGTTTATCTTATTTATACCGCCTATATCATATATGAAAGAGATAGAGATTGATCTGGAAGCCGAGAAGAATGAGATACTAAAAAGATATCGTGCTTTGCTGCGCGCCTGTAAATCTACCCTGCAAAAGGGCGATAAACGGATGATACGCAAGGCCTTTGATATGGCCCTTGAAAGCCATAAAGACATGCGCCGTAAAAGTGGCGAACCCTACATATACCACCCTATTGCCGTTGCCCAGATAGCCGCCGAAGAGATTGGCCTGGGCACTACATCAATAGTGTGCGCCCTGCTGCATGATGTGGTTGAAGATACCAACATGACGCTGGATGAAATTGAAATGGAGTTTGGTAAAAAGGTGGCCAAAATTATTGATGGCCTAACCAAAATATCGGGCGTATTTGATACCAACAGCTCGTTACAGGCCGAAAACTTTCGTAAAATGCTGCTTACCCTGGCCGATGACGTACGGGTAATACTCATTAAACTGGCAGATAGGCTGCATAACATGCGTACCATGGAGTTTATGCCGCGCGATAAGCAGCTTAAACTATCGTCAGAAACCGTTTACCTGTATGCCCCCCTTGCACACAGACTGGGTTTATATGCTATAAAATCTGAACTGGAAGACCTATCCATGAAATACATGGAGCGCGAAACTTACCAGTTTATCAAAAAGAAACTGAACGAGAAAAAAGCTGAGCGCGAAAGGTTTATCCGCGATTTTATTGATCCGGTTAACAAAGCCCTGCAAGCCCAGGAAATTCACGCTGATGTATTTGGCAGGCCAAAATCAATCCACTCCATCTGGAACAAGATGAAGAAAAAATCTATCCCTTTTGAGGAGGTGTATGATCTTTTTGCCATCAGGATAATTTTAGACAGCGCGCCCGACCAGGAAAAAGCCGATTGCTGGAAAGCATACAGTATAGTTACCGACCAATACCGCCCCAACCCCGACAGGCTGCGCGACTGGATCTCGTCGCCTAAAGCAAACGGTTATGAATCATTGCATACTACAGTGATGGGGCCCCGCGGACAATGGGTTGAAGTACAGATACGTACCAAGCGCATGAATGAGATTGCCGAGAAGGGTTTTGCCGCTCATTGGAAATACAAGGAATCATCAACCGATAGCGGACTTGATCAATGGGTGCAAAAGGTGAGGGATATGCTTAAAAACCCCGACACCAACGCCCTGGATTTTATCGACGATTTCAAGATGAATTTATTCAGCGATGAAATTTTCATTTTTACCCCAAAGGGTGCACTTATTCAATTGCCGCTTAATGCAACGGCCCTGGATTTTGCATTTGAGATACATACCGATGTGGGTGCCAGTTGTATTGGCGCCAAAGTGAACCATAAATTGGTGCCCCTAAGCTATAAGCTGCAAAACGGCGACCAGGTAGAGATTATCACCTCGGGCAAACAAACACCCAAAGAGGATTGGCTGAATTTTGTGGTTACCGCAAAGGCTAAAGCCAAAATAAAATCGGCCTTAAAAGAAGAAAAACGCAAAGTTGCGGAGGATGGGAAAGAGATATTGGAGCGTAAAATGAAATCGCTTAAAATAACCTACAACTCCGAAAACCTGCACAAATTGAGCTACTTTTTCAAGCTGCAATCAACCCAGGACCTGTTCTATAACATTGCCAAAGGCGTGATAGATATGAAGGACCTGAAAGAGTACCAGGCTTTTGAAAAAAATGTGGAGAACAAGCCCCAGGATAAAATTGAGCAGGAGCAGGTACAAAACCTCATTCGGAACCTGAAATCAAAAGACAGCGACATGCTGCTGATCGGCGAGGATATGCAGAAAATTGACTATAAACTGGCCAATTGCTGTAACCCTATCCCCGGCGATGACGTGTTTGGTTTTGTTACCGTGAGCGATGGCATTAAAATACACCGCACCAACTGCCCCAATGCCGCCAAGCTGATGGCCAATTATGGTTACCGGATTGTAAAGGCCCGCTGGACCAACCAGCAGGAGCTTGCATTTTTAACCGGATTAAGAATTACCGGTATTGACGAGGTAGGGCTAATTAATAAGCTTACCACCGTTATATCAACCGACTTTAAGGTAAATATCCGCTCAATTACCGTTGATAGCGATAACGGTATTTTTGAAGGATCCATAATGGTTTACGTAAATGACACCGACCACCTGGAAAACCTGATCAAAAAAATAAAACTGATTAAAGGCGTTACCGGAGTGAACAGATTTGATTCGGTGATTGAAAAAGCATCTTGAAGAAGAAGCAAGAATTCGTGAAGAAGAAGCAAGAATTAAGAGTCAAGAATCAAGACGGGAGAAAATACATTTACCAAAATTGTCTTAATTCTTGATTCTTGACTCTTGACTCTATCTTAACCAAATTATTAATAACTTTGCCTGCTTAACAGACCATTATGGCCCAACCGGATACTATAGCATTGGTTAAAAAAATTTTTGAGGCTTACCTTGAAAATAAAAACCTGCGCAAAACGCCGGAGCGTTTTGCAATACTCGAAGAAATTTACTCGCGCTCAGATCACTTTGATGTGGAATCTCTTTATATCCACATGAAAAATAAAAAATACCGTGTTAGCCGCGCTACGGTGTATAATACGCTTGAATTACTGGTATCGTGCGACCTGGTGACCAAACACCAGTTTGGTAAAAACATGGCCCAGTTTGAAAAATCATACGGCTACAAACAGCATGACCACATCATTTGCATCGACTGCGGCAAAGTAGTTGAGTTTTGCGACCCGCGGATTCAGCAGATCCAGAGTATGATGGGCGACATTTTAAAATTCGAAATTAAACACCACTCGTTAAACCTTTACGGTAACTGTGCTAAACTACGTGAAGGCAATTGTGACAGAAGAGTATAAGCCATGGACAAACCTATTTTAAGCAAACAGGCATTTTGGGATGTTGATATGGATAGTATCGACTATGAAAAGAATGCACGTTTTGTTATTGAAAAGGTGGTTGACCGCGGATCTTTTGAGGATTTCATCGCTCTAAAGAAATTTTATGGTGATGATAAAATCAAAAAAGAAATTGTAAATGCTAAGTGGATTGGCGACAAAGAAATTTATTTTTGCTGTGCCGTTTTCGATCTTGAACCTAAGGACTTTAAATGTTATATAAAGAAACAGTTGAACCCGCAACTTTGGGTTTACTGACAGAATTAATGACTCTGCCAGAACTGGAGCAATTCAGACTGGTTGGGGGTACAGCACTATCTTTACTTTTAGGTCATCGGGCATCTATCGATCTTGATCTTTTTACCGACGAACCCTTTGATAGCGATTTAATTAACTTTAAGCTATCCGGCAATTTTCAATTTTTCTCAAAAGAAAGAACCAGCCCCCGTTTGTTGTTCACTTATATAAATAACGTAAAAGTAGATTTTGTACATACGTTTGAAAAGTTCACTTTTGCCAGTAATACTATAGAGGGTATTAGGTTTGCCTCCGTGGAAGAAATTATTGCCCTGAAATTAAACGCAATAGCAGGACGAGGGGCAAAAAAGGACTTTTGGGATTTACACGAATTATTGGAACATTTTTCGTTTGATCAAATGTTTTCATTTTATCAAGCCAGGTATCCAAATAATTCAACGATAATGATTATTAAATCTATCACTTATTTTGTTGAAGCAGATTTGGATTCAGATCCTTATAGTTTTAAAAAATTAAAGTGGGATAAAGTCAAAAAAGATATCATACAAAAATTTAATAGATATATTCAAACGATAAATTAATGGCTGTTGACGTATTATTAGGCCTCCAGTGGGGCGATGAAGGTAAAGGAAAAATTGTTGATGTGCTTAGCGCAGGTTATGACCTGATTGCACGTTTCCAGGGCGGCCCTAATGCCGGGCATACTTTGGAGTTTGACGGTAAAAAATTCGTATTGAATACCATTCCTTCAGGTATATTTTTTGAAAACACCATGAACCTTATTGGTAACGGTGTAGTGATTGACCCTATCACCCTAAAAAAGGAAATAGATAAGCTAAAAGACGCAGGCCATGACCTGTTGGCAAAAAAGAACCTGCTAATTGCAAAAAAAGCACACCTGATACTACCTACCCATCAACTGCTTGATGCTGCATCTGAAAAGAAAATGGGTGAAGGCAAAATCGGATCGACATTGAAAGGTATAGGCCCTACCTATATGGATAAAACCGGCCGTAACGGGTTACGTATAGGCGACATCACTTTGCCCGATTTTAAAGAGCGCTACCAGAAACTGGTTGATAAACATACCGCTATGCTTACTGCCATGTATGGCGAGGTAGCTGACTTTTCGGAACGTGAAGCTTTGTTTTTTGAAGCCATTGAGTTTCTCAAGCAGTTTCCGCTGGTTGACTCGGAACACCTGGTGAACGATTATATTAAAAAAGGTAAAAAAGTTTTGGCCGAAGGCGCGCAGGGTGCCATGCTGGATATTGATTTTGGAAGCTACCCTTTTGTTACTTCATCAAATACTACAGCTGCTGGTGCATGCACCGGTTTAGGCATCGCACCGCAGCAAATTGGCGATGTAATAGGTATTTTTAAAGCTTATTGCACCCGTGTTGGCGGTGGCCCCTTCCCTACCGAACTGGAAGACGAGACAGGCGAAGAATTACGCCGTATAGGCCACGAATTTGGCGCTACCACAGGCAGGCCCCGACGTACCGGCTGGATTGATCTGCCGGCTTTAAAATACGCTATAATGCTTAACGGCGTTACCCAACTTGTAATGACAAAGGCTGATGTATTAAGCGGTTTTGACAAAATTTATGCTTGTACCCACTACAACTATTTAGGCGAAACTATCGACTATATGCCTTATGATATTTGCTCGGTAAGCCCGGTGCCGGTTTTGAAGGAAATTGATGGCTGGAATGAAGATTTAACGGGCATTACCGAGTTATCTGAAATACCTGCCAAACTGCAATCATACATTGATTACCTGGAGGCGGAGTTGGGTGTACCGGTAAAATATTTATCGGTAGGGCCAGACAGGAAGCAGACGTTGGTATTACATTAACATACATTCTGAATTTGTGAAAACACAAATTCGAAACCAAAGTATAAAAAGGCCGGCCATCCGGCCTTTTTTCATTTACTTGGTTATTTTTGCAGGGTGATAGTACAGGTAGATGATCTGCAAAATTTCAAGCTTAAAGCCCTTAGGTGGGCATCATCATATAATTCGGCATGTTACCTCGACTCGAATGGCTTTGATGACCCCTACACCAAATTTGACACCCTGATTGCCATTGGCAGCAAGGCACAAATACAAGCAAGCGCTGGTTCTGCATTTAGTGACTTACAAAACTTTCGTAAAGATAATCCCGGTTGGCTTTGTGGCTTTTTGGGGTACGATCTGAAAAACGAGATCGAGAAATTATCCTCACAAAACTTCGACGGCCTCAACTTTCCCGACCTGTACTTTTTTGCGCCGGTACATCTGATCATTATTAAAAGCAATAAAGCGGAGATTATTAGCGATGAGCCTAAACATGTTTTGAGCCGTATTGATGAGCAGGGGCCAATTACGTATGATAATCAGCCATCAATACATTTAAAAAGCAGGTTTACAAAACAGGAATATATTGATGCAGTAACCGGCATACAGGAGCATATTACCAGGGGCGATATTTATGTAACCAATTTTTGCCAGGAATTTTATGCCGATGATATACAGATTGATCCGCTGGACGTATTTACGCAGCTTAACAGTGTCTCCCCTAATCCATTCTCAACTTTTTTTAAATGGAATAACAACTACATAATTGGCGCCTCGCCCGAACGTTTTTTGGCTAAACGAGGCAGTAAACTCATATCCCAACCCATCAAGGGCACGGCCAAAAGGCATGATGATGTAGAGGTTGATGAACTGATTAAGCAAGAATTACGCAACCACCCCAAAGAGCTACAGGAAAATGTAATGATTGTTGACCTTGTTCGCAACGACCTTACCAAATCGGCCAGACAGGGAACAGTTAAAACCGAAGAGCTTTTTGGTATTCATAGCTTTCGTCATGTGCACCAGATGATATCGACCGTTGTGTGCGAGTTACAGGAGCATTTATCCCCCATTCAGGCCATTAAAAACAGCTTTCCGATGGGCAGCATGACTGGTGCGCCTAAGATAAGCGCCATGCAATTGATGGAGCAATATGAACGCAGTAAACGCGGCATTTACTCCGGCGCGGTAGGGTACTTTGGCCCGGATGATGATTTTGATTTTAACGTTGTGATCAGATCGTTGCTATACAATGCTGATAACGGATACTTATCGTTCCATGCCGGTAGCGCTATTACTTATCATGCTGATGCAGAGAAAGAATATGAGGAATGTTTATTGAAGGCGAAGGCGGTATTGGAGGTTTTGGGAGGATAGCCTCCGTATATTAACGTCCTGCTCCTCTGGAGCAGGAAAACAGGTTGGGGTTTTCCTACCAAGCTTTTGTTCCTCTGGAACAACCAATCAACATGCTGCCGCCTATCTAATTTTTCGCGTTTGCAGCCTCAGAGAGGCTAAAGCTTTGTAGCAAACACAAGCTGTAATTTTGTGTTCCAGAGGAACACCACAAAGCCAGCCCATTTTATAAACATCATTGAAACATCATTATTGTTTACCCGATTTGTATTGGTATTTTTGCTCAATGAGTCTAAAGTATATTTGTGATAATTTGGGCAATCGAACGGCAGTAGTTATTCCTATCGAGGGGTGGAATAAAATTATTTCTGCGCATAGGAATTTAAAAGAATTAGAAAGTAATGGTAAACCGACAAGTAATCGTAAGCCATCAGATTTTATTGGTATTCTGTCCAAGGAAACAGCGATAAAAATGCTATCAGATATTGAAAGAGATCGTAAATAAAGATCTGCAGAAATAATATGACTTCGGTAACTGGTACTCTGCCCAATTACTATTTCACCACAATCTTATCTCCCATCCTCACCTTAATATCCGATCCAACGGCAAAAAATACCGAAACCGGTTCTTTTTCTAAGTAAGGTTTAAATACCTCACCATATAAACCAGCTACGTCAGCATCAAAAACATAATCTTTAACCTTACCCGTTTGCCATGACACATGCTCCACCTGGTACTCCATGGTGCTTGAGGCCGATAGTTTATTGTATCCCCAATAATGCTCAAAAATGAATTCTTCACCGCTGCCGGGTGTTATATCCTGCAATTGATTACCGGCGGTTGCGCCAAGTCTATTCCACTTGCCCTTAAATTTCCATTCGTATAAAAATTGGGTGTGATCTCCCGCTATAATTATACTGTGGCGCATGGGCATTGCGCTATAATGCTCTTTGTATAAATTATTGGCAATAGCTGCTATTATTGGCTTGGGTACAATTTCGCTTACAAAAACGGCACCGCGCTTCCACTCCGTTCCGTTAAAATGCTTTACATAAAAGCGCAGGTTCACTTCTTCAAAATTCACATGCCATGGCCATTTAACGCCAAGCACCTTTGTATCTAAAAACATAAAGCCTACCATGCTTACCAAAGCCTTACCCTGCCATAAGTCAAGTTCGGTGCCGGGTGGTAAATAAGGGTCGAGAATATCGGGATCCACCTCGTAATTTATCATTACAAGGTTTTTCCATTGCGCTTTTAAGAATTGAGGTTTAGGCATTTTGGTGAGTTGTGAATGGTGAGCGGTGAGTTGTGAATGATGAATAGTGAATGTATATCAACCTGACAAACCATTCACCACTCACCCCTCACCACTCACTATTTTTTATAATACTTCATAGCCTCGGGTATCAGGTTTTGAATATTGGCTATACGGGTAGCATCAGAGGGGTGTGTGCTCAACAATTCAGGTGGCGAACCTCCTTTATTTTGGGCAGCCATACGTTGCCAAAATGCAACGGCATTATGCGGATCGTACCCGGCCATCGCCATAAAAGTTAAACCCAAACGGTCGGCTTCCGATTCCTGGTCGCGCGAGTATTTTAACAACACAACCTGGGTACCCACGCCATATGCCTGGCTAAACAGGCCTTGCATTACCTGCGATTGTTTTGAAACAGCTACGCCCGCAAGCGAGCCCCCAAATTGCGCCAACGTTTGCTGCGAGATCCGCTCGGCAGAGTGCCGCGCAATAGCGTGGCCAATTTCATGGCCCATTACAACAGCCAGGTAGGCATCGGTGTTGGCCACCGGCAATAAGCCACTATAAACAGCCACTTTGCCACCAGGCATACACCAGGCATTTACTTCGGGGCTTTGGATGAGGTTAAACTCCCACTTAAAACTGTATTGATCGCCATAACCACTACTTTTCAAATAACTTTCAATAGCTACCGCCAGGTTACTACCTATGCGTTTTACACGTTGGGCATCGGTACCACTGCTAATAACCTTTGTTTTAGGATCAGACAACAGCTGGCTGTAACTGGCAGCGGCAGATTGATTTACTTCGGCATCGCCAACCAGGCTTAATTGTTTACGGCCGGTAAGCGGCACTGTTGAACAGGAGAACAGGGCAATAACCATGGTTATTGCTAAAAATGCAGGCAAAAACTTTTTCATAATGATCAGGCAGCTTTTTTCTTTAAAAAATTTACTTTCGATTCGGTGCCCTTTAATAAGCGTTCGATATTTTTTTGATGGGTTACCAATATTAGCAAGCAAATACACATCCCATAAATTACAACAGACCTTATCGACGTAGGGAAAACAAACGAGACCCCTATTGGATATGTAAAGGCTGCTGCAATTGAGCTAAGCGACACATATTTTGTTAATAGCAATACCACCACAAATACCAATACACAAAGTAAAGCGGCATGCAGATGAATAGCCAAAATCATTCCAAATAAAGTGGCAACGCCTTTGCCGCCCCTAAAACCGGCAAATATCGGGAACAAATGGCCCATAACCGCGGCTACGCCTAAAGCCAGCGCGTAATTCATATAGCTTGCAGAATTGTAGGCCCCGGTGGTAGAAACCCCGATAAAGAAAGCAAGGTTGGTAGCTGTCCACCCCTTTAAAATATCAAGCAACATTACAGGAATACCCGCCTGCTTGCCCAATACCCTGAAGGTGTTGGTTGCGCCGGCGTTACCACTGCCATACTCCCTTACATCGATATCATAAAACGCCAGGCCAATCCAAACAGCCGTTGGGATAGACCCGCAGAGATAGGCAAGGATGAGCGCCGAAACTGAGTATACGTTGATCATTTCCCTGCAATATTACAAAATTGATACCGTACTAAAACTCTAATCATAATTTAAACGCGGTGCTTTATAGCCAGATTCTGATAGCCAGGCCTTAACTTAAATGTTAAAACAAGGATACACCATAAATTTACTTTACAGCCTTTAAACTAAGGTCGAGGCTTTTTACCGAGTGCGTGAGCGCGCCAACAGATATATAATCAACCCCACAATCCGCATATTCTCTTATAGTATCAATTGTTATACCACCAGATGCTTCGGTTATAAACCTGCCATTGATGATATTAACCGCCTGCCGCAATTCGGCAAAGCTAAAGTTGTCTAACAAGATACGGTTTATGTTGCCGGTTTGCAATACCTGTTCCAATTCTTCCAGGTTGCGTACCTCTATTTCAATGGCAAGCTTTTTATGATGATCTGTAAGGTATTGATTTGCACTCTCGATGGCCTGCCTTATACCGCCTGCATAATCAACATGATTATCTTTAATCAATATCATATCATACAAACCAAAACGGTGGTTCACTCCGCCCCCTATTTTTACCGCCCATTTTTCAAGGTAGCGTAAACCCGGCGTTGTTTTACGGGTATCCAAAACTTTTGTGTTGGTGCCATTTAGCAAATCAACTATCTCGTGGGTTTTTGTAGCAATTCCCGACATTCGCTGCATACAATTCAGTACCAAACGCTCGGCAACCAGGATGCTGCGGGCGCTGCCTTCTACTTCAAACGCTACATCTTTGTACTTTATAACAGTCCCATCCTGCAAAAAAATGGTCACTTTAAGATTGGGGTCAACTACTTTAAATATCTCAATAGCCAATTCAACACCGGCTAAAATGCCTTCGTCTTTTACCAAAAGTTGTGCTTTGCCTACAGTATCGGCGGGAATGGTTGACAGCGAAGTATGATCACCATCACCAACATCCTCTTTTAAAGCATTAATTATAAACAGGTCAACAAGTTCTTTATCCAAGATAATTACTTTTTTAAGCCCCAAAAGTAGTGATTTTTCAGATGTGCAGATGAAAAGATAACGTGCAAATTTCAGATTCCAGATGTACAGATGAATGCGCCTGAACCCTAAGCAGGCTTATCAAATTATCGGATTTTGGACACAGAACATGCCAGCTGATTAATCCATCAATCTGCGTAATCGTGGTTCAGAAAATAATCGGGCAATCAAAAAATCATTTGCACATCTGGAATCTGCACATCCGGAGTACACCTACTTCACCTTTTCATCTTCAATTCCAAATTCGATGATACGCATGGTGCCGCCTACATCTTTTAGGGTAAAAGCGATGCGGTATTCCTGTTTATCGGCAGTAGTTAAAATATATACGCCAAGCTGGATAGTGGCGCTGGAGTTTACTTTATGGAGTAACTTTATTGTTTGAGGTTTGTGTTTCGCAAAAAAATCGCCGAGCATTGATGTGGCCTGGGTTTGCGAATACGATTGTTCTTCGGCCATTATAGTCATCTCTATAGTGGAGGCAAATAGTTTGCCTACCTCTTTACTGCTGCCCTGCTTTATCAAATTAGCAATATTATCCATGGCATCGGCCCCTGCCATGCCAGGCATCAGCAACAAAAACACAAACGACGATAAGTAAAGCAACTTCATATCATAAATACGTTATAAGATGGTTTAAGGTTACACTCGATAAAAAGAAGGGCATATATTTTATTTAGGCCGATGCTTTAGTTATAACTGTTTTTGCCCCCAATTATTATCCTAACAACCGGCGTTGAGCAGGTAGAAATCTAAATTCAAAATTTATAGCCATAAGTACCTTGTTGCATTTATATTTGCAATGTGGAAAATAAAAAAAAACTCGCATTAATTATCCTTGATGGCTGGGGTTACGGCCGTAACGATCAATCGAACGCTATACTTGCCGCCAACACTCCTTTTGTTGATTCGATGCTGCAAACCTATCCAAATTCTAAACTGGAAGCATCGGGTACAGCGGTAGGGTTACCGGCAGGGCAAATGGGCAACTCCGAAGTTGGGCACATGAACCTTGGCGCAGGCCGCGTGGTTTACCAGGAATTAGGCCGCATCCATAAGGCTGTTGATGACAATGAATTACCAACCATCCCGGTATTAAAAGATGCTTTTGAATACGCCAAACAAAACAATAAAGATGTTCACTTTATAGGTTTAGTATCCGATGGTGGTGTTCACTCACACATAAGGCATGTAAAGGGCCTTTGCGATGCAGCAAAACAGCTGGATGTAAACAATGTATTTATTCATGCTTTTTTAGACGGACGTGACACTGATCCCAAATCGGGCCTGAGCTTTGTTACCGAGCTGGAGGAGCATATAGCAGGCACATCTGCACAAATTGCAACTGCGATAGGCCGGTACTATGCTATGGATCGCGATAACCGTTGGGAACGTGTTAAACTGGCTTATGACCTGATGGTTAACGGCGAAGGTGAAGCTACGCAGCACATCACCGATCTGATCAAAAAATCATACGAAGATGGCGTTACCGACGAATTTATTAAACCTATTGTAAGGGTTGATGCCGATGGTAAGCCTTTAGCTGTTATAAAAGATGGCGATGTTGTTATCTGCTTTAATTTCCGTACCGACAGGGGCCGCGAGATCAGCGTAGCATTAACCCAAAAATCATTCCCCGAATATAACCTTCATCCGTTAAATATCCGTTACATCACCATGACCCCATATGATGAAACGTTTAAAAACGTACAGGTGGTTTTTAATAAAGAAGACCTGACCAAAACATTAGGCGAAATTTTACAGGATGCAGGCAAAACGCAGATCCGTATTGCCGAGACGGAAAAATATCCACACGTAACTTTCTTTTTCTCGGGCGGACGCGAGCGTGAGTTTGTAGGTGAAAAACGGTTATTGGCACCGTCGCCAAAAGTGGCAACCTATGATCTGCAGCCCGAAATGAATGCTGCCGGTATCCGCGATGCTATTATTCCCGAGTTGGAAAGTGGCTGGCCCGATTTTGTTTGCCTGAACTTTGCCAATACCGATATGGTTGGCCATACCGGTGTTTTTAGCGCGGTTGTTAAAGCTGCCGAAACAGCTGATGCCTGTACAAAAGCAGTTGTTGAAGCCGGCTTAGCCAATGGCTATAGCTTTATCATTATTGCCGATCACGGTAATGCCGACTATATGATCAACGAAGATGGTACGCCAAACACAGCCCACACCACTAACCTGGTGCCTTGTATTGTAATCGACAAAGATGTAACCCATGTAAACGATGGCAAACTGGGCGACATAGCCCCAACAATTTTAAAAATCCTGGGGGTTGATATCCCCGCGGAAATGACTGGTAATGTATTGGTATAAACTGAAACAGACTACTATTGCCACCCTATTGGGTGGCTTTTTGCTTTTATCGGGCCTGCAGGGGTGCAGGCCCGATAAAACGCAATCAAACGGTACCTTAAAGTATTTCGATATAGCAGGGTATTTTAAAGCAGACACCGCTCGCCTCACCAAACTAAATCCCAGGGTTGAAAAGACAGTTACGCACAACGGCCTTACAGAAAGCAAAACTGTACAAATTCCCAACTGGGGGCAGGAATTTAACCTCTTTATCCTTTCAGACATTAACCGCCCCGCCTGGAAAAACAGCTACAGCATTTTAAACACCGATTCGCTGATTATTTACCGGGCCAAAACACCTGATTTGCGTACAACCGAGGTAATGATTAAAAAAGACGGCGATAAAGTAAAATGGATAGTAATATTTAACCACACCAAAAACCTGCTTTACGAAACCCGCGAAAAATTAAGCTACTTTCCAGATTCGGTTTACCAGATAGAAAAATCGCAGCAGGTAAGGTTGATGGGGAAGAATTTGTACAGGATAAAGGGAGTTTTAAAGAAGTAGGCTTTTATTACAAGCTTTCTATTTCTTCAATTGACAGCCCGGTACCCCTGGCAATATTTTCAGTGCTCATTCCAATTTCTTTACATGCACGGGCAATTTCCAATACTTTTTTACGCTCGCCTTGCTTTATGCCTATTTCCATACCTTTCTCAATGCCAATTTGCATCCCTTTCTCCATAGCTTCTTTCATGGCATAGTCACGCACATTCTTATTATCCCATTTATGTTTTAAGCTGCTATCGTACATGGCTATAACTTCTCTATTTCTGTTATCGGCAAGCCTGTACTTTTGGCGATATGTTCAAGATTTATTCCTATTTTTTTTAATTCACGGGCAACTTCCAATGCTTTTTTATGTTCGCCTTTCTCCACACCCCTCTCCATACCCCTCTCTATACCTTGCTTCATACCTTTCTCGATACCCCTCTCTATACCTATCTCAATGCCCTTTTCCATCCCTTCTTTCATCGCATAGTCGAGTACATTCTTATTATCCCACTTGTATTTTAAGCTGCTATCGTACATGTTTTTTTCCTCCTTTGTCAGGTTAGTATATTCAGCAATGTTAAATAGTTTTTCAAATACCGGCTTCCGCAGGTAAACCGGTATCTTATCCATCTGGCTCATGTTTTTTAATACATACAGCCATCTGTCTAAATCGGTTTCCAATTGGGTACCGTCTTTAACAAAATTACGTAATTCAATATACGTATAACCCAATTTATCGTAAAATATTTCTCCTGTATCCCTGTTACATAAACAAATATCGTGAAGGTATTTGGTTGAGTTACTTACTTCGAGTGTAAAATCTTCCAATAAGGCAACCAGGTAAACCCCGGTTAGGTTGTAAGCCCAATCGCTACGTTTGCCTTTAGGTGCCTGATCACTTATCAGGCGACTGGTATAAAACAAAGTCCTTTCTTTAAAATAACCTTGCCTTCCCCTTTGCACCTCAATTATAAAACGCTCGTTATCTTCACCGGTGCAAAGCAGGTCGAATATAGCACCGCCCTCATCACGTAAATCACCGGGATGTTCATTTTTATTATAGCTCAGATCGACGATATGTTTGCGGCCTCTGAAAACCTCATTTAAAAAAGCGATTAACAGGTCTTTATTAGGCTCGCTGCCAAAAATCTTTTTAAAAGCAAAATCAACTAAAAGATCGATGTATTTACCGGGAACAGGCGGATTATTGTTAGGCATAGCCAAATGTACACGATTGCACCTTAATTTATCACCCCAAATTAATGTTTTGTAGCTGCCGTTGAACTTGCCTGGTTCAGCTTTTCTTTTGATTGATCGATAAGCGCTGCGATATCGTTACGGCCCGGGTTGGCATTCAATATCTTTTCAAGATCGGCTACAGAAGCTTTTAATGAATTTATACCGCGGCCTCTGTCATAAAAGCGGGAGTTTGTTTGCAACTTGAATATGCCATATTCGCGATAAGCAATCCCCCTGTTTTGGTAGTATTTGCTATCGCTCGGATCGTCGTTGATAGATATGGCTTTGGTAAGGTCGACAATTGCGCCTAATAAATATAGTTCTTTATCGGCATCCTTTGTTTGGTTATCTCTGCCTAAATAGCTTTTTGCCCTGGCCCGGTAATAGTAAGCCGTAGCATCTGCCGGTTTAATGGCAATTACGCGGGTGTAAGCAGCTATTGATTTTTTGTAATTGTCGCTATGATAATAAGAATAACCCAGCATCCACAAAGCGTTGGCATTGGTAGAATCGGTAATACAGGCTTTTTCGAGGTGGGCTACTGCCGATCTGAAATCCCCATCCATAACAGCTTGCTGCCCCATTTTTACATAAGCGCTTTGCGCCAATGTAGTTTCAATGGTTGACAGTAGCAGGAATGGTAAAATGACTGAAAGCCTCATCAACGGATTAATGGTGAACAAATTGTATATCATTAACTAACATTCCTTCGAATTATTATGCCAAAATTAAATTTATTAAAAATAATTCCATCAGGTACGTTAATCGGGAAAGCGATACTATGACTTTTTTTCATCTTTAACAACAAAATCCGGTTAATTTGAAAAATAGGTGTTAAATTTACAATTACCATATAATCAAAACATTACAGCAACTTATCAATTGTTATTCATTATTAACACAACTTGGCACAGCTCTTGAAACATAAAGCAGCACAGGTTTTGACCATCATTTACCTGTATATTACACGCCCTGCAATTTTATGGGCTGACAACATGACGTTATTTTCTACACAAAAAATATATTAATGAGTTTCGATCCATTCGATTTTAAAAACGCTTTACCGGTTATAAACGAAGACTCAGAGTTTTTTCCTTTAATGTCTACCGAAGACGAGGAGGAAATGAACAACGAGCAACTGCCTGATGTACTGGCTATACTGCCGCTGCGTAATACTGTGCTGTTTCCCGGGGTTGTTATCCCGATAACTGTTGGCAGGGATAAATCAATCAAACTTATCCGCGATGCCAATAAAGGCAACCGGATGATTGGGGTAGTTGCGCAACAGGATGTGGGTATTGAAGACCCCAATTTTAGCCAGTTGAACAAAGTAGGCACCATTGCGCTTATCATCAAAATGCTGCAAATGCCCGATGGTAATACCACCGTTATCCTGCAGGGAAAAAAACGTTTCGTTTTAAAAGATGAGGTTCAATCAGAACCCTATATTAAAGCAACCGTTGAACCCTTTTACGAAACCAAAATAAAAGAGGATAAAGAATTTAAGGCCATGGTATCCTCAATAAAGGATATGGCCATGAATATTATCCAGCTATCGCCCAATATCCCCAGCGAAGCAGGTATAGCCATACGCAATATTGAAAGCACTTCATTTTTGATCAACTTTATATCATCAAACATGAATGCCGATATGGCCGCCAAGCAACGCCTGCTGGAGGTTGCCAATTTACGCGAAAGGATTAACCTGGTATTGGAACACCTTACGCTTGATTTGCAGATGCTGGAGTTAAAAAACCAGATCCAGAGCAAAGTACGGGTGGACCTGGATAAGCAGCAACGCGATTACTTTTTAAATCAGCAGCTTAAAACCATCCAGGAAGAACTGGGCGGTAACTCTCCTGATTTAGAGATAGACAGCTTACGCCAGCGCGCCGTTAAAAAGAAATGGGCCAAAGAGGTTAAAGACCATTTTGCCAAAGAATTGGAAAAACTTGCCCGCACCAACCCTGCCGCGGCAGATTATTCGGTACAGATAAATTACCTGGAGTTATTGCTTGATTTACCGTGGAACGAGTTTACTAAAGATAACTTCGACCTGAAACGCGCCCAAAAGGTTTTGGATAAAGATCATTTTGGATTGGATAAGGTTAAACAACGTATTATTGAATACCTGGCCGTGCTTAAGTTAAAGCGCGATATGAAAGCGCCAATCCTTTGCCTGGTTGGCCCTCCCGGAGTTGGTAAAACCTCACTGGGTAAATCTATCGCCAAGGCCTTGGGCCGCAAATATGTTCGCATGGCACTGGGTGGCATTCGTGACGAAGCCGAGATTCGCGGCCACCGTAAAACCTATATCGGCGCGATGCCGGGCCGTATCATCCAATCGGTAAAAAAAGCGGGCGCTGCAAACCCGGTATTTATTTTGGATGAGATTGATAAGGTAGGGAACGATTTTCGTGGTGATCCGTCATCAGCATTATTGGAAGTACTGGATCCTGAACAGAACAGCACTTTTTACGACCACTATGTGGAGATGGATTTCGACCTGTCCAACGTAATGTTCATCGCGACAGCAAACTCGTTAAGCAGCATTCAGCCCGCCTTGCTGGACAGGATGGAGATTATTGAGGTGAACGGCTATACCATTGAAGAAAAAATAGAAATTGCCAAACAGCACCTGGTACCCAAACAACGCGAGGCGCATGGTTTAAAATTAAAAGATATCGCCCTTAAAAGCGACATCCTGGAAAAGATTATTGTTGATTATACCCGCGAATCGGGCGTACGTGCGTTGGAGAAAAAAATAGGCTCGGTTGTGCGTGGTGTTGCCAAAAATATTGCCATGGAAGAGCCCTACAATCCGGCTGTAAATAAAAAGGATATCGAAAAAATATTGGGTGCGCCTATATTTGATAAAGACCTTTATGAAGGCAACGATGTAGCCGGTGTTGTAACAGGCCTGGCCTGGACATCGGTTGGCGGCGACATTTTGTTTATTGAAGCAAGCTTAAGCCCTGGCAAAGGCCGTTTAACACTTACCGGCAGCCTGGGCGATGTGATGAAAGAATCGGTAACTATTGCCCTGGCATATTTAAGGGCGCATGCCGGTTACTTTGACATCAATCCTAAGCTTTTTGATCTTTGGGATGTGCATGTACACGTGCCAGCCGGTGCTACGCCAAAAGATGGCCCATCGGCCGGTATTACTATGCTTACAGCCCTGGTTTCGGCGTTTACCCAACGCAAAGTAAAACCAAATTTGGCCATGACTGGAGAGATAACCTTACGCGGTCGTGTTTTGGCTGTTGGTGGTATCAGGGAAAAAATACTGGCAGCCAAACGGGCCAACATCAAAGAGATTATCCTCTGCAAATCAAACCAGAAAGATATCCTGGAAATTAAAGAGGACTATATTAAGGATTTGAACTTTCATTATGTAACCGATATGCGCGATGTGATTAAACTTGCCCTACTGGATGAAAAGGTGAGCGAACCGCTTGACCTTACCGTTAAGGAAGAAACAAAACCCGTTTTAAACTAAACAAAAAGGCGCCTCATCAGGTGCCTTTTTTGTTTGTAAGGGGTGCCTTATGTTTTAACCAATTTAACGCCGATATTTGATTTCCATTGTTTTTATTCAACTGGTAATCAAACCAATTCCATCGCTTACGCCCATGGGTTGCCGTTTTTGAAACCTTTTATTTCCGTTTAGCGTAATACAACATGAATTGTATATTAATTCAACTTACCTAAATAATGAAGAAACTTTTTACGCTCAACGGAATTATTCTTACACTGTTCCTATTGTCCGGACTTACCGCATCAGCACAAATTGTTGAGCCCAATATGACGGATACGGTTAAAAAATCACATCCAACCGGTACTAAAACAGTGGTTATAGATACTACCAAAGTTGATCCAACCAGTTCTGAACCGGAAGGTGAACGTGCCCAAACAGCTTTTTTTGAGATTGGCGGGCCTGGCCTTGCTTTAACGCTAAATTACGACATGCGCTTTGGCCACAGGCGTAACGGCCTGGGTTTTAGGGCTGGTGCAGGCTATTTTGCTACAGATGGCAACAATGTTTTCTCTGTTCCGATACAGATAAATTACCTGTTGGGGAATGGCAACAGCCTTATTGAACTTGGCGGCGGCACTACCTTTTTAAACTCACATGGCAACAGCAATGGCAAAACATTTATTTTCGACAGGATTACCGGCTTTATTGGCACAGCAACAATTGGCTACCGTTACCAACCCCAGGAACGGGGTATCAACCTAAGAATAGGTTTTGTACCGATATTTTGTGATGAAGGCATTATTGCTGCCGGTGGCGTTAGCGTAGGTTACACGTTTAAATAGATTTTCCGGAAAATTTGAATAAAATATCGTCCTACCTCGCAGGGCGGTAGACATGCTGCCCAAACTTGCATATAGCTGACTTGTATGTGGGATCCTGAAACAAGTTACCCATAACAAATCCAATTTTCCTGTCATCCTGAGTGGTAAAATCTGCGGATTCTGAAGGGGAAATGACAACGATTTAATCCCCAATGTCATGCCGAACTTGTTTCGGCATCCCACATGCTAAGTGTACTTCACGCGGGTCACCTGTCCTGTGCGATCCCGAAACAAGGATGACTTCCGTTTTTTAACTTGTCATGGGTAGGTACGAAGGATTGACAGTCTTTTATTTTTGAATATCATTCCACTTCAAAACCCTCGGATTTTACTGCTATCCATGACAAATCTGAAAAAGAATGCCATTATCCAAACCCGTAAGGAATCCAGACAGCAAGTCAATTACTTCGCCATCCTACCCACAATCTCTTCCGCAGTTAATTTTTCCTGTACGCCACTGCCCATATCCTTAAAAGTTAGTAAACCGCTTTGCATTTCATCGCCGCCGATAACTACGGTGTAGGGGATATTTTTATTGTTGGCATAATCCAGCTGTTTTTTGATTTTGGCGCCTGCGGGGTACAACTCCGTATTAACATTATGGCGGCGCAATTGCTGTAATAATGGCAACGCGTAGGTTTCGCCTTCCTTATCAAAGTTGCAAATCAGCACCTGGGTACTTTGGTTGGCCGCCGTTGGGAATAGGTTAAGCTCTTCCAATACATCATATATTCTATCGGCACCGAAAGAAATGCCTACGCCCGTAAGCCCTTTCAGGCCGAACATACCGGTAAGGTCATCATACCGGCCACCGCCACCTATACTCCCCATGGCAACCTCGTTGGTTTTCACCTCAAATATGGCGCCTGTGTAATAGTTTAAGCCGCGGGCAAGGGTTATATCCAGTTCCAGCTTTGCGGTTTGCAGCGGGCAGCTTTCAATGTATTTAAAAACGGATTCTATCTCTTCGCAGCCTTTCAACCCGGTTTCTGATGAGGCCAGAGCTTCGCGCAGGCTTTGCAGCTTTTCGCTGTTTGAACCCTCCAGTAAAATAACCGGTTTTATTTTTTCGATGTCTGCCTCGGTGAAGCCGCGTTCTATCAGTTCTTTTATTACGCCATCCAGGCCGATCTTATCCAGTTTGTCAATGGCGACGGTAAGGTCGATAATGTTATCAGCCTTATCAATGATTTGTGCTATACCGGTAAGAATTTTGCGGTTATTGATTTTGATAGTAAAATCCTTCAGGCCTAATTTGCCTAAGGCTTCATCATATATCAGTATAAATTCAGCTTCGTTCAACAACGAGTCAGAGCCTACCACATCGGCATCGCACTGGTAAAATTCGCGGTAACGGCCACGTTGCGGTCTGTCGGCACGCCAAACAGGTTGTACCTGGAAGCGTTTGAACGGGAAGGTAATCTCGTTCTGGTGCATGACTACGTAACGGGCGAAGGGTACGGTAAGATCGTAGCGGAGAGCTTTTTCCGAGATCTTAGGAGTAATCTTATTCGTTATTTTGAGCTTTTCGATAGCAAACTCTCTCTCCTCATTTGATAAATTAGCAAACATCTTACCAGCCATTTGCTCATATAAATCATAATCGTTTAACCCACTATTCAATAGTTTGAAAATCAATTTATCTCCCTCATCGCCGTATTTGCCCAACAAAGTTTCACTATTTTCCATTGATGGGGTTTCTATCTGTTGATAGCCATATTTACGGAAAACGCCTTTTATAGTATCGAAAATGTAATTACGTCTCACCATTTCTACAGGTGAAAAATCGCGGGTTCCTTTAGGTACTCGTGGTTTGATGGATGCCATGCGGCAAATGTACAAAAAAGCAAATTATACAGATATGCTGCCTAATTAGCTATGTGGAATGAAATTTACTGTATCGCCGGCGGTAGTATTTAGCTGTGTTGTTGCGGTTTTGTTGCGGTTTTGTTGCGGTTTTGTTGCGGTTTTATTTTATGACAATTGGTAATTTGTTGATTATTAATTCAATAGCAATTTTTGCCGTTTCACTTGTTGCGCAACGCAACACTTTCGGCCAGCATTTTAATTTTAGTTCTAATCTCTTGCCTTTCATGCCTGGCCGCTCTTATAAATGACATACTTATTACCGTAATATCTCTGCAATAATTGGGGAATAATATATTTTTGAAACCCATGAACATTATCACCCAAACGCCCCGCCTGCTGATCCGTGAATTTACTGCTGCCGACGAAGCCCTGTCCCTTGTTATGGATGAGGATGAACGCCTTACCCAATATGTAAAGAAGCGCACCCCGGCCGAAAGCAAGCAAGTGTTTAAGGATACCCTAAAGGATTACAAAAACAAAACCGGCCTGGGTCGCTGGGGAATTTTCAACGTGGCCGATAATGATTTCATCGGCATCTGCATGCTCAAACCCAGCGAATCGGACGCTGATAAAATTGAGCTGGGCTATCGCCTGCATTTTAAATATTGGGGACAAGGCATTGCCACAGAGCTTTCAAAGGCTTTAATTAACTATGGTTTCAATGCAGTCGGGTTAACAGAAATTTATGCCGTTACCCATCCGCATAATGCGGCTTCACAAAAAGTTTTGTTAAAAGCGGGCCTGCAACGCTTTGGCGAAGCTTTTTGGTATGGAGAGGATTTGCCATTTTTTAGGGTGAGAAAGCCCCTCCTAAATCCTCCCCGGTAGGGAGGACTTTAAAAAACTTGCAAGTCAAAAGTCTCCCCTTCCGGGGGAGATTTAGAGGGGGCTCGTCAACTCCCTTATAATATCCTTACAACCGCCTTCTATCAGCTCAAATACCGGTTCAAACTGGGTATCATCGTGGTATGGGTCGGGTACAATTTTATCGCCTAACAGGAGCTTAACTTTTTGTGCATGTTCATCGTTGCGGGCCATGTTCAGGATATCGCTAAGGTTGTACTTATCCATCACAAAAATATGGTCAAACTCGTCAAAATCGCTTTTCCTGAACAGGCGGCAAATTTGCCCGCTGATATCGATTCCATGGTTTCGCGCTGCGCGTACCGATCGCCTGTCGGGCCCCTCGCCTACGTGCCAGTTGCCGGTACCTGCCGAATCTACCTGCCAGCCCAGCCCCCGCTCATCGCTCAGGTGCTGCATTATCCCCTCGGCCAGCGGCGAACGGCAGATGTTGCCGAGGCATACCATTAGTATTTTCATTTTTAAGCTTAAAGCAAAAAGCAGAAGGCCAAAAGCTTTTTGCTTTGGGCTTTTAGCCTTCTGCTAAAATCAACCAAATATCTGATTCAGCACTCCGGCCAGGCGGACGCCGGCTTTTACCATCTGTTGGTTAAGTATACCTATGTACTTAAAATTATATTTATAACCTAATTTGTCATCTGTTTTGACATCGGTATACAACTTATCTGCAAGTTGGTTGCTTTCCCAAATCCAGGTGCTAATAGGGGATTTTTGCAATGTTGCACGTTCAGCAGCGGTAGTATGGTTTATCCACGTTGTGTATTCTGTATAGCTTAACTGTTGATTGTCAATTAACTGACTATCCCATACAGAATGCAGGTTACTTGGATTATTAAACCAGGTCACTTTAACATCGTTACCTCCCTTATCCGAAAGATGGCCTGTGTGTAATGGCTGGTGCACATCCTCTACAATATGAATCAGCATGCGCAGGTAAAGTTGTTTGTTGGCTTTGGTGGTGCTTTTCTTTTTTAATTCGGCTATCAAAAAATTCATTTTGGTATAAGCATCTACCGCCGTATCGGCCTTTAAATAGGCATTCATCTCGGGATAGCTAAGCGCTTTTTCTATATTGATAAAATGCCAGTTGTACAGGTAGTTGTAAGCAGGATCGGATTTGATAAAGTCGGCCCAGTTACTACTTATGGCAACCGACTCGTTACCCAAGATGGCCTGGATGGCTTTCCGGGCTTTGGGTGTTAAATAGCTATCGGCTATCTGGCCGCAAATGCGGTGGCCGTTGGTACCCCATGCCATAGTTTGCACCGGGATGCCGTAGCAAATAGCTACAAAAAAGATGATCTTTTTAAAAAATGATGTTTTCATTATAGTGGTTTTAGGATGCAGTTTGTTCTTTTAACCAATCGGGCATTAATGGGTATTACATTTGATGTACTGATGAACTGAATTAACGAATCGTTAGTTTGTTTTACTTTAAAAAACTCCTCGTAATTGCCCCAGCGGAAACAGGTTTTCTCATCTTTGTAGCTCAGGTTGGCATTGCAAAACTCGCCTTTAAGGTGCAGGGTATCCTGCTTTTGCGAATAGGTACCGCGGATGTACTCGTCCCAATGGCCTTTATTCATGCAGGTATCGGCGCCGTAGTTTACCTTGCTTACGGTACTTATTTTCATCACAAACGAATCGCAGCTAAATTTAATGTCGTACAGCGAATAGGTAACTAACTTTTTTTCTGCCGGAACTGAATCCTGCTTCCACTCGCCCTGCAAATAAGTTAATCCCGGCTTTTGCATATTGGGATTCATGCTGCAGGCAGAGAGGTAAAAGGCGAAAGGTAAAAGGTAAAAGGCTTTGTTGAGGTAAAAGGTGAAAGGCGAAAGGTGAAAGGCTTTTTTGCTGAAAGCCGAAGGCTGAAAGCGAAAAGCCTTTTTTGGGGTAAAAGCTGAAAGTTGAAAGCTAAAAGTCTTTGGCATACAATGCTATTCAAAAGCAGATAATCAAAAGCCCCTCTCCTTTGGAGAGGGCAGGGTGAGGCTTCTTATAAACTACCTATCATATTTTCGGGCCTAACCCATTGGTCAAACTGTTCGTTGGTTAACAAACCTAAACCAATGGCGGCTTCGCGTAACGATTTATTTTCTTTTAAAGCAGTCTTGGCAATTTTGGCTGCGTTTTCATAACCTATGTGCGGGTTAAGCGCGGTTACCAGCATCAGCGAGTTCTCCAGGTGCTTTTTAATCCCTTCGTAATTTGGTTGGATACCAACCGCGCAATGATCATTGAACGATACGCAGGCATCGCCAATCAATCTTGCCGATTGCAGGAAGTTGGCAGCCATAACCGGTTTAAATACGTTAAGCTCATAATGACCGTTGGATCCGCCGATAGAGATGGTTACATCGTTACCCATCACCTGTGCAGCTACCATGGTAACGGCCTCATTTTGAGTTGGGTTAACCTTGCCCGGCATAATGGATGATCCCGGTTCGTTATCAGGGATATGGATCTCGCCAATACCCGAACGCGGACCAGAAGCCAGCATCCTGATATCGTTGGCAATTTTCATTAATGATACCGCAATTTGTTTTAGCGCACCGTGGCTCTCTACGATAGCGTCATGAGCGGCCAGCGCTTCAAATTTATTTTCGGCGGTAATGAACGGCAGGCCGGTAAATTGGGCAATGTATTCGGCTACCTTAACGTCATAGCCTTTTGGGGTGTTGATGCCGGTACCCACCGCTGTACCGCCAAGGGCAAGCTCAGATAAATGATCTAAAGTATTACGCAGGGCTTTTAAACCGTGGTTTAGTTGTGATACGTAGCCAGAAAACTCCTGGCCTAAAGTAAGCGGCGTAGCATCCATTAAATGGGTACGACCGATCTTCACTACCGATTTAAAGGCTTCAACTTTTGCCTGCAAAGTATCGCGCAGTTTTTCGATGCCGGGGATGGTTACGTCCATCAGGATTTTATACGCCGCAATGTGCATGGCCGTTGGGTAAGTATCGTTTGACGATTGCGATTTGTTCACATCATCATTAGGGTGGATAAAGGTTTTGCCTTCGCCCAGTTTATTACCCTGTAACACGTGTGAGCGGTTGGCCACTACCTCGTTCACGTTCATGTTTGATTGCGTGCCCGAGCCTGTTTGCCAGATCACCAGCGGAAACTCTGATGCTAATGCACCTGTCAGGATCTCATCACAAACCTGTGCTATCAGGTCGCGTTTTTCGGCAGATAGTACGCCAAGATCGGTATTAGTATAAGCGGCAGCTTTTTTCAGGTAAGCAAACGCGTCAATGATCTCTTTTGGCATTGATGCCTCCGGACCAATTTTAAAATTGTTGCGTGAACGTTCTGTTTGTGCTCCCCAGTATTTATCGGCAGGTACCTGTACCTCGCCCATGGTATCGTGTTCGGTTCTGAAACTCATAGCATTAAATTTTGCAGGGGCAAAGTTATGTTTTTATATGATGCGGGGGATGAGGAAATGGTAATCTTTTTGTGATGGAGGGGGAAATCATTATTGCATATTTCCTTCCTCTCGGCTCTGTCCAAAGTAAGGAACCTGAGGTACCAGGCAAGTCGAATATGGATGATTATGTATTTGATTATTACATTACCCTCACAAATCGCAAAGGTAAAACACAGCCCTTACTATTATAATATGTTATGACAACATTTGATTAGTGTATGATTAAAATGTAATTAACTTTAACCATACTTTATCCACCGTAATACATCATGCTAACAAATCTCGAGTTTCTTAATGTCATCACTGGGGCTAATCCAGAATATATTGAAAAAATAAATCAAAAAGACACAATCGTTATCCGAGATAAAAGGCTTGGCTCTGTAAAAATTGGTGCAAATCTTACATGTTTCAATGAGATTCTGATTGAAAATTGTGATTTTGAGAATTTTGAGATAGAAGGGGGGACTTTTAATGATAGGTTCATAATAAAGCAATCTCGATTAAAAAATATCATATGCAACGCTGGGGAGTTTAAAAAAGGATTATTTATTAACAATAATAAATTTGAAGGAGGAATTGTCTTTTGTAAAAGCGATTTTCTTTTTTTGCCAGCATCTGTTTCAATTGAAAATAACGATGCGCAATACATTAGCATAAATAATTTGGATTTCATTTACATCGGTATTACAGGAAATAAAACATCCCGAATTAATTTCTCGAACAGCCTGATATTTCCTGAAACTGCTGAAAGAAAACTTGAGCGCTTGTATAGTAAAGTCAAGTATTTTAGTTTCAGTGTAGAAGAGAAATGTAAAATTTCGATTGATTATGTTGAATTTGATAAGTTGTCATTTCACGGCAGTTTAAATAGCGCGGAAATTAATATGAACCAATTAAGGGTGCAAGAACTTGCATTTGAGGAATTTACTAAGCCCTCATCTGGAATTTGTAATCTTTCAAGAATCAGACCATTAAACGACAATTCAACGGTTACGATACGAAATTCTTTTTTAGGAAACACCTCTTTTTTCGATTGCGATTTTAGATCGTTTAAGAGATTTAACATTGCAAACAGTCACCTACTTGAGATCGTTTACTCTCATACATCATGGCCTAAGAAGATTGGTGTGGCTGGTGCAGATAGATTTTCACCTTCAGAATATGCAGAAAAAGAGGCAGAGTTTCAGTTACGAGAAACATACAGGCAACTTAAAATCGCAGCATCAAAACAAGGGGATAAACTTCAAGAAGCGCGCTTTGGCAGAAATGAATTAGTATATCTGAATAAAACGCTTAATGGCAAGACCCATTTAACAACCAAAGTATCTTTAATTATAAGCTTGATTTCTAATGACCATAAGCAAAATTGGATACTCCCGATTATTTGGTTCTTTGGTCTGAATAGCTTATTTACATTACTATTATGTTCAAAATCACCATGTCACTTAGGATTTGATCCAGTGATATTTTTCAACTTTTTAAACCCAGCACATCGGTTTGCTGACCTTAAAATACCTGAAATTGTTGTAAACTTCAGCTTCGATTTTTGTTCACGTATCATAAGCAGTTTTTTAATATACCAAACGATTACAGCGTTTAGAAAACTAACCTGAATATCTACTTTGCACAAACTCCATTACAATGAAATACTTTACTTTTTCTCTTACGATCTCTCCATAGGAGCTCCCCGAGACGCCAGACTGATGAATATGCATAGTTTATTTAGCCTGCGGCCTTAAAATCGACACCACTTTCTAAAACAAGTTAAATAGTTCTCTTTTTGCGAACTATTCATTATTTTTACCCGAGAAGTAAGGCTTCTTTGGAAGACTAGACCGAAAAACTAAAACTTGCGAATTGGGATGATTTGTAAGTACGTTTTCGGCACGAAGCAAGTTTGTTCGTTTGCTGGATTGGAACACATGCCGAATACGATAAAGTTTGTAAACAAGGTGATCAATATACCATTAACATTTATTGAACATGGAAACAGCCATAATGAAATACACCATCATCAAAAATAAATCCCAATACGATCAGTATTGCAATCAACTGGAAACCCTGTTGACCCAGGAAACCACCAACGCATTGCAGGATGAAATAGACCTGTTGATGCTCCTGATTGAAAAATACGACGAGGAACATAATACATTTAAAGAAACCGACCCAATTACCTTGTTACGGTCTTTCATGTATGACCATCAGTTAAAACCTCAGGACATGACCGTGATACTGGGAATTGGTAAAGGCTATGTATCTGACATTTTAAATTATAAAAAAGGATTATCAAAAGATGTGATACGGAAATTAGCAGCGCATTTTAAGGTAAGGCAGGAAGCTTTTAACAGGCCATATAAATTAATATCGCCCATTAACGCGCACCTGCGGAATGCCAGTGTAATGAATACTACAAAACAATTGCAATACGCCAAATAGTAAGCTTAAGGAAATTTATACCTCTATTTTCACAATCACAGCGAAATTGAATGTTTATTTAACAGCCGGCTCCCATTGTCACAATCTTATTCATTTTGCCTACCCTAACATTCAATTAATATGAATGGGGTATGTTGCGGGCCAAACATACTACCCGTTAATTAATTTGATATGACTTTTTACAATTACAAAAAAACATTCCCTACCTCGTTACTGATTATCATTGGGGCGTTGACAGCGAATATAGCGTTAGCCCAGGCAAACCACACTAATCCATGGGCTGCTACCGAAGTTGGTGCGCTGCCGCCAATAGCCAGCCTTACGAAAGGTGTTTGGTTAAAGGGCGAACTGCATGTACATTCCCGCCACAGTACCGAATCATCCAACAACCCAATCAGTAAGATCATCGCCTTTTCTAAATCGGCGGGCATCGATTTCGTTGCCATTACCGACCACGATAACCATGTAAACGGCGATGTAGCCCATCACACCTGGGCCGACCCAGAGTTTAAATCAGACTCGGTGTTGCTGCTATATAGCGCCGAATGGACCACAACCCGCGGCCATGGCAATGCCTTCTCGGCTGTACCTTATGATCACCAGCGGTTATATGACGTTCGCGATCAGCGCGATGTGGTGGTAGGCGCGGTGAAAAAGCAGCTCGGCATCCACCTTTCGGCCAACCACCCAAGCGGGAAAGATCATTTCGGGTATTCGTACGATATGGTTAATTCAATCGAGGTATGGAACTCGGCAATCTGGTCGAAAAATGCCAATGCCATCATGATCTGGGACGACATGCTGTCATCCGGTCGCAAGCTGACAGGCAGAGGCGGTAGCGACGCGCACCATGGCGTTCCCGATTCGCCCGATAAGGAAACCAAGAACAGCTACCAGGCCAAGGCAAACTATGTTGGCACACCAACAACCTGGGTATTTGCCACGTCGCGCAGCTCGCAGGCTGTAATTGACGCCCTAACCAACGGGCGGGTATCCATCAGCCAGAACCCATACGCACCACGTATTGAATTTTATGCAGACGTAAACCAGGATGGTAAAATGGATATGATGATGGGCGATAATACCAAAGCTACAGGTAAGCCGGTAAAATTCCGCGTTCAGCTTACAGGAAATATTCCTGCCGATGGCGAGTACACCATTAATGTGGTGAAAAATGGCAGCCCGTTTGGCACTTTCAAAACCACGGGTAAAACACCTGTGATTGAGTTTACAGATACCCCGGCTACACTTGAGCGGAGCTATTATCGCGTAGAAGTTCAGGGAACGCCTACACCCTACCCGCAGGTTCCCGGATCAATGGCGCTGAGCGGCGACATGGTTGGACTATCAAACCCGATATTTTTTAATTTTGATCCGAATTTTTGATCGAAACATGTTAGCTGATAAATAATTCTTTCATCCCTCGGGGTCACTTCATAATAGGGCTCCGGGGGGGGGGCAAGATTTTGAAAGTAAAAAAAGCAATTTAAAACTTTCTTTCTGCTCCTATTACCCACGCATCCAGCGCTTTGCGCTTATCCTCATTTTGCTGCAACCACAATTTGTTTGCTTCCTTATTGCCGCTTAAACCCATCAGCCTGGCAAACGCGGCCATATTATCAGTTTTACTCAACTGGTAAAAAAATCCGGCATAATAATGCCCGAAAAAATCGTTACCCGTTTGCTTCTCTGTTAACTGCCCCACGGCTTCAAATACAGCCTGTAACTGGTTCTCCAATAATTCAACAGCGGTTGAGCCGGGTTTTGCCCTGGCTATAGCCGCGTTCAAAGTCCTGTTCAGGGCAATAGTTGAGGGTTCGGCTTTGGCATCTTCTGTTTTAAGCGTTCCGCCTTTTAAAATACTTTGCATATTGGTATAGGCTTCGTCGCTTCGCGGGCCATCAGGTTCAAGCAGTAAAAAACTACAAAGTCCCATTAAGGCTGCAGCCCTTTTATTTTGATGAAAAGTAACCAGGCCATAAAGCCGCTGGCTATTGGCATGTTTAGGATCGAGCCTGATAGCTTCAATTGCTGCCTGTTCTGCTTCGGTATACTTTTTGGCGCGGAAATAGGCTATCCCAAGGTTAAAATACAATGGCTGGTAGTCGGGTTTAATCTTAAGGCCCTCCTTATAGGCATCAATGGCTTGCTGCGGTTGGTGACTACTATCATAAATTCCGCCTAAAAGTTCGTAGGCCGGTCCGGTGAAGTTACTATTCGCCTTTATTACCTTGTTTAAATAAGGTATCCCTTCTGTTCCCTTACCCGATGCATTTAAACTAAAAGCCAGCTGGTAATTAGCCTGGGCATTATCCGGCTCGACTGTTAAGGCCAATTTATATTTTTCGATAGCCCCGGCATAATCATGCTGATTATTGAGCTGTACACCTTGTTTTATCAACCCGGCCACATCGGCATCCTGTGCCTGAACGGCAACCGAAAACAGTAAAACGGGCATCAAGAGCCATACTTTTTTAACAATATTCATACTTAAACATACAAAGAGTATGAAGTAAACGAAAAAAATAAAAACTTTAATGTGTACTTGCTGTATAATTTCTAATTTTCGCATTCGTTTTAAGTGTGAGATTCTGATCTATGAAGTTATTGTACAAGAGTACCCTTTCGTTCGCGTCCTTACTGCTGGTTTTAACAGCCTGTTCGTCAAAAATTAAAGATAAAAGCCAAAGCGCCGCCGGCCCTGCCACCGCCAAACCACTGGACACCGTTGCCTTGCTGGCCTACAACCCCAAAAACGCCGATAAAAAAATAGACGCGGTAATGCAGGAACTGCACCGTACCCGTGCATTTAACGGCAATGTATTGGTGGCCAAAAAAGGCAAAATTATTTATGAAAATGCCATTGGCTGGGCCGACTACCTGCACCGCGACAGCCTGCAAATAGGCTCGCAATTTGAGCTGGCCTCGGTTACCAAAACCATGACTTCGACAGCTATTTTAATGCTGATGGAACGTGGCAAACTGAAGTTAGACGATGACGTAAAAAAGTTCTTCCCGGATTTCCCGTATGATGGGGTTACCATCCGCCTGCTGCTTAGCCACCGTTCGGGCATGATGAACTACGTTTATTTTATCGACGACATTTATCGCAGCCAACACCTCAATCAACGGAAAGGTCTTACCAATATGGAGGCTATGAAAATGATTGCCGATTACAAACCGCATCCGTTCAACGTACCCAACAAGCGCTTTTTGTACAACAACTCCAACTTTATGGTGTTGGGGTCAATCATCGAAAAGGTGAGCGGCCAATCATACGCGCAATTTATGAAGGATAATGTGTTTGTACCGGCCAGTATGCTACATACCGCGGTTTACTCAAAGGCCGCTTATGATAAAATTCCGGTGCATGTAGTAGGCCACGACCGCGGGCAATGGAAGTACTCTGTAGCGCAAAACTTTTTGGATGGCCCCGTGGGCGATAAAGGGGTTTACAGCACTATTAAAGATCTTTTCCTTTTCGACAGGGCTTTGCGTGCCGGCATATTACTGAAACAAGCAACACTCGATTCAGCTTATGTACCACGCAATCCTATGCTGCACGGCCACTTCAGCTACGGCTATGGCTGGCGTACATTTACCGCTCCCGGGCAGGAGGTTATCTACCATACCGGCTGGTGGCATGGTTTCAGGCATATTTACCTGCGCGATATCAAAAACGATATCACTATTGTTTTGTTATCAAACTTAGCCAATGGCAGTTTGTTAAAGCTCGATGACTTGTTTAAAGCCGCCGGCATGCCTGTTGTACGTAAAAGCGCGTACAATGGTAATGGTGATACAAGTGATGATTAGCGAGCGTGAGTAGTTAAATAGTGGATTTAAACGCAACCATCTGATTTCTGAATCCCCTTCCCCAAGGAAGGAATCTAACAGCCTTTGCCCTTTTAAATCCACCACTCACTACTCACTACTCACTACTCACCACTCACCACTCACTACTCACTACTCACCACTCACTATTCACCACTCACAACTCCTCCTTCTTCATTGGCTTTTTGCAGTTTTTTAAGCATTTCGCTGCCAATTAAGGCATCTATAATGCCGTTGCCGCCACCTTCTTTACCGCTTACCAATATTTCTGGCACCAACTTGATGCCGTTGCTGGCAAGGGCTTCGGCCACACGCACAATGGCGTATTGTTCGGTACCCATGGCTTCGGTTTTTTGTTTGGTAACTTCGGCTTCGGCCATACCAATGGCTTTAATTTTAGCACCTTCGGCCAAACCATTCACCTCTGTGGCATTTGCATCCGCTTTAGCGTTTACAGTTTTAGCTTCGGCATCGGCCTTGGCTATCGTGATCCTAACTTCGGCATCCGCTTTGGCGTTAATGGTTTTGGCTTCGGCCTCACCACGTGACGCGGCAACCCTTGATGCAGCCATCTGTGTATTTATCTCAACCTGGCGGGTTGATTTTACAACCTCCGGCTGCATATCGGCACCGGCACGGGCGCTTTCAAATTCCTTACGTTCTATCTGCGCATGGCGTTGTATCTCGTAAGTTACTTTCTCCTGTTCGGCTATTTTACGGTCGGTTAAGGTTTTCATCAAAGCAGCTGGTGGCACTATGTCGCCAATCAGCGTATCCACACCTATTACGTTGTAGCTTTGCAGTACGGTGCTGATGTGTTCTTTAGCATCGTTTTGCCTTTCTATACGGTTGGCCAAAAAGCCGATTACATCACTCCTTTGGGCCGAGTTACGGAAATAGTTGGCAATGGTAGGCTCCAATACCTGCGATACCAGGTTTTTCATTTTACCAAAACGGGCTATCACTTTTGGCGCTTCGTTACGCGGAACGTGTATAATTTGTGAC